>OHIN01001338.1_pt1 | contig 13074 bp, 15 predicted proteins | sample 1568261 | NCBI WGS metagenome assembly OHIN01 (sample SAMEA3879578, study PRJEB24766) | human gut metagenome | biome: human-associated habitat; feature: feces | place: USA | collected 1985/1987
AAGAGAACCAGAAAACCACCAGCGATTTCGACGCGCTGGATCCACGAATCAAGGGCTGCTCGCCCTTGATAAACCCGAAGAAGTTGGACTCCATACAAAAAAGCTAGCCGCTTCGCTTAACGCTTTTTTGTGTTCCGGCCGATTTGGAGTCGCTGCGCGACGGATACGACCTACTGGAAAGCTCCCGGACGTCTCTATCATGCGACCAATACCGAATATCGAAATAAAACGAATGATAAAGGAGAAACTACAATTATGCTGACGAGCAAACAGCGCGCGATCCTGCGCGGCAAGGCAAACACCATGGACCCCGTATTCATCGTGGGTAAGGGCGAGATCGACGAGACCATGATCCAGGGCGTCAAGGACTGCCTCGAGGCCCGCGAACTCATCAAGCTGAAGGTGCTGGAGAGCAGCATGTACAACGCCCGTGAGGCTTCCGTCAAGCTGGCGGAGGCCACCGGCGCCGACTGTGTGCAGGTCATCGGCTCCAAGTTCGTGCTCTACCTCCAGAAAAAGAAGGACAGCGCCTACGCCGACCTGCTGAAGTAATGCGGGTCCTGCTTTACGGCGGCTCCTTCGACCCCCCTCACTACGGCCATATGAACAACCTCCGCGCCGCCGCCGCCCGGGTAAGGCCCGACCGCGTGGTGGTCATGCCGGCGGGCGTCTCGCCCTTCAAGCAGGGCACGACCGCCTCCGGCCCGCTCCGGGTGGAGATGTGCGGGTGCTTTGCCGCGCTGGCCCGGGAGCTGGGCTTCGGCCTCGAAGTCAGCGGCTGGGAGGTGGAGCAGGCCGCGCTGGGCAGGAAAAATTACAGCGTACTCACGCTGGAAAAGCTGGCCCGGGAGAATCCCGGCGATGAGCTGTATCTGGCCATCGGCAGCGATATGCTGCTCAGCTTCGACGGGTGGTGCCGCTGGGAGGACATCCTGAAGCTGGCCCGTCTGGTGGTCACGAGCCGGAACGTCGGCGACGACCCGGCACTCCATGCAAAGGCCCACCAGCTGGACGAAAGCGGGAGCCGCATCCTGTTCGCGCCGGTGGAAGCTCTGCCCATGGCGTCCAGCGCCCTCCGCGCCCGGCTCGCGGCCGGAGAGGAATGCGAAAAAGAGCTTCCGGCCTCGGTGCGCCGGGTCATCCGGCGCGAGGGGCTTTACACCAAAGGAGAAGAAGTCACAAATGAACCAGAAACAGGCAAAAGAGCTTGTGCGCAGCCGGTTGAGTGACAAGCGCTACGAGCATACCCTGAATGTGAAAAAGATGGCCGTCAAGCTGGCCAAGCGCCACGGCGTGGATGAGGACAGGGCCGCGCTGGCTGCGCTGCTCCATGACGCTGCGAAAGAAATCTCCAAAGACGAGATGCGCGCGCTGATGCGTCAGTATCCCCAGTACGCCGAGGGCGGGGAAGAGCGGCCTGCCCCTGTCTGGCACGGCATCTGTGCGGCCATCCTCGCCCGCACCCGGTGGGGCGTGGAGGATGAGGCCATCCTCTCCGCCATCGCCTGCCACACGGCGGGCAAGGCGGGGATGTCCAAGCTGGATAAGGTGGTCTATCTGGCCGACATGACCAGCAAAGAGCGGGACTGGCCCGGCGTGGGCAAGCTGCGGAAGCTGGAGCTGAAGGACCTCGACGCTGCCATGCTGGCGGCCCTCCGGCAGACCAACGATTTCGTCCTCTCGCAGGGCAAGCCGCTGGACCCCGAATCCGCTGCTGCCTACGAGGACATCCTGAACCATCAGAAAAAAGAATGCTGATTGCGAATCGTGGGGAAGAATGGTATACTAAAAAGAGCACAGGAGCTTTGGCCGACGGCCGGCCTGCTCCCTAAAACGCTTGGAAGGAATAAGATGGAATGAGTCAGAATCCGCGTCATATCAAGACAGACCGTTCACTCAACCGCCCGACGGAACAGCGGGCTGAAAAAGCCTCCGCGTCCCGGCCTGTGCAGCCTGCCCAGCCGGACTTCTTTGCAGAGGAAGGACCCGCAGAGCCGCTGCGCCGCGCAGGCGCAGGCGGCGGCGCAAAGCCGCCCCGTGCCCCGTCTCCCGCAGGCAGAAGCGAGCCGCCCCGCCGCCGCAAAAAGAAGAAAAAGACCCCGCTCTGGCTCCCGCTGGTCGTGACGCTGGCGGTGCTGGCCGTCATCTCAGGCGTGGTGGTGTATGCCGCCAGCATGGTGAACCGGGTGGAGGAGAATATCCGCCCGGAGGAGGATGCTCCCTCCATCATCGAGGAGATCCAGACCCTCGAGGAATACAAGGGCGATGTGGTGAACATCCTCGTCTGCGGCATCGACTACGAGGAGGGCCGCAACTACTCCAACGACCCCACCTCCAACGATGGCATGACGGACATGATCCTCTACTGCCAGTTCGACATCAAGGGCGGTGCACTGCGGATGCTGCAGATCCCCCGCAACAGCCTCGTGACCGCCAAGAGCCGCAAAGTCGCCCTCTCCAACGGCAAGACCTACGCCGCCACCAACTACCAGATCAACTCCGTGGCCCTCTCCAACGGCGGCAGCGTTGCCGCTCTGGCGGAGGTCATCTACGACCAGTACAAGCTGCCCGTCGATTACTACATGACGGTGGATATGCAGGCTCTGGTGGAGATGGTGGACAACTTCGGCGGCATCGAGGTCTATATCCCCCACGATATGTCCTTTGCAGGCAGCGCTCTCAAGAAGGGCTACCGCAATCTGGATGGCACATCGGCAGAGTTCTTCGTCCGCTGCCGCCACGGTCAGGGCTACTCCAACTCGGACATCGACCGCCTGAATATGCAGCGCTACTTCTACGCCGGCCTGTTCAAGCGGGTGCGCAGCATGGGCATCACTGACGTGCTCAACCAGCTGCCGCTGGTCTTCAACAACTATATCCACACGGATATGGATCTGACCACCATCGCCAAGATGCTGGTGTCCTTCACCCGCATCGACAGCGCCAACATCATGCTGGCGCAGACCCCTGTTTTCATGGGCGTGCCCAATGTGGGCGCGACCGAGAGCTTTGACGGCTACTCCTGTGTGGTGCCGGACGCCGGTTCCATCGCAGAGCTGCTCAACACCTATTTCCGCAATTATACCGGCCCGGTGAGTGCCGACGAGCTGAACCTCGTGACGGACAGCTGGCCCCACGGCACCGCCTCCACCAGCGCCAACGTCCAGTTCGTGGGTCAGCTGGATAAGGAGTCGGACGACGCCATCCTCGGCGGCAACACCGACGTGGCGGGCGCTACCACCACCGACGGTCAGCCGGCCGGACAATGATAAGGAGAAAAATCTATGGATAAGAACATCGACAGCAAGACCCTTGCCATTGAGATCGCAAAGATCCTCGACAAGAAGAAGGCGCAGGACGTGCGGGTGCTCAAGGTGGACAGCCTGACTGTCCTCACCGACTACTTCGTCATCGCCTCCGGTACGTCCACCACGCAGGTCGGCTCTCTGGCCGATGAGGTGGAGTACGAGCTTTCCCAGAGCGGCATCGAGCCGCACACCACCGAGGGCTTCGACTCCAAGAACTGGGTGCTGCTGGACTATTCCAGCGTCATCGTCCATGTCTTCGTGCCCAACACCCGCACCTACTACGACCTCGAGCACCTGTGGGCCGACGGCGAACCCATCGATATCTCGGAGTATCTGACCCCGGATAACAGTCTGTAAGGAGAACGGCTCGGGTGTGGAGATAACCTCTCCGTCACGCCTGCGGCGTGCCACCTCCCCTATCGAGGGGAGGCTTTGGCATTTCGTAAAGCTTAATCTCTTCGCCAGAGGCTCCCCTCGGTAGGGGAGCTGTCGAGCGAAGCGAGACTGAGAGGTTTAACATTTTTACAAGGAGATCACAATGAAAAAACGTCTTCTCGCATTTCTGCTGGCGCTCAGCATCGCGGTGTCGATGCTGGCTGCGCCGGCGTCGGCTGCGGGCAATAACACCGCCGTTCAGTTTGCCATCACGCTGGGTGCTATGGACGCGGATCAGTCCGGCGCTCTGAACGCAGCCGTGACCCGCGGCGCATTCGCCAAGATGCTCACATCCTACTCCACCTTCCGGGAGAGCGTCTCCTCTCAGGGGGCCGTGGGCACCCTTTACACCGACCTGCCCGGCACCTCGGCATGGGCACCCTATGTCCGCATCGCGGTGCAGCAGGGCTGGATGAACGGCTACACCGACGGCAGCTTCCGCCCGGACAACGCCGTCACGCTGGAAGAGGCCTGCACTGCCGTCCTCAAGCTGATGGGCTATAAGATGACCGACCTGAGCGGCGCGTTCCCCAACGCCCAGCTCAACAAGGCCAGCGAGATCGGCCTGCGCAGCGGTCTTGACCGCCGTCAGGGCGAGGCGATGAACTACGAGGACTGCGCCATCCTGCTCTACAACGCCCTTACCGCCAACAACGCCAGCGGCTCGGCCTACGGCACGACGCTGGGCTTTACGGTGAGCGACGGTCAGGTGGACGGCTCCACCGTCCTGCTCAGCAGTCTGCAGGGTCCCTTTGTCGCCTCGGAGAGCACGGTGCTGCCCTTCGTGCCCACCAGCGTCTACCGCAACGATAAGGTGTCCGACTCTGCCGAGCTGAACAAGTACGACGTCTATTACTACAGCGAGAGCCTCAAGACCCTGTGGGTCTACACCCGCCGCGCCGCAGGCCGCATCACCGAGGTGTCGCCCTCGGCCAGTGCGCCCACGTCCATCACGGTGGCAGGCACCTCCTATACGCTGGGCAGCACGGCCATCGCTTCGCAGGTGTCTTCCCTCAACGGCGGCGGCGTGGGCCAGATCGTGACGCTGCTGCTGGGTATGAACAATGTGGCCGCAGGCATTGTCACCGGCGAGGAGGCCGATGAGGTCTTTTACGGCGTGGTGCAGTCGGCTTCCCGCAATCTCATCGACGAGGACAACAGCGCCGATGTGCTCCAGACCGTCAAGGTCATGTGCACGGATGGCATCGCCCGCACCGTGAATGTGGACAAAAGTCTGAACTTTCCCACCGGCTGGCTGGTGGAAGTGCGGGTCAGCCCCGAAGGCGAGAGCGTGGAAACGATCGATGAGCGCTCCGTCAGCGGCACTGTGAACGAGAACGCCACCGCGCTGGGCGATAGAGCTCTGGCGGATGACGTGCAGATCCTTGATACGACGTCGGAGGGTGTGGCTGGGGCAGTTCGCCCCAGCCGCCTATCGGGGGTAAAGTTAGATGCTTCCGATGTCCGCTACTACACCACCAATCCGCAGGGCCAGATCGATAAGCTCATCCTGAACGACGTTACCGGCGACCTGTGGTATTACGGTGTGTTGGATGACGTGAAAAATGTTGCTACCAACTACAGCACCCTCCTCAGCGCCATCAAGGCTGAGCCGGGCGACGGCACCATCGACACCGATGCGGTCGTCAGTCATGTGAAGAGCATCATGGTGCCCACCACCACCGAGATCCTCTGGGGTGTCATCTCCGGCGACATCCTCAGCACGGCGTGGGAGCGCCTCACCAGCAATACCGGTGCCCTGCTGAGCCTCGGTTTCCAGCAGATTGCCCAGATCACGGGCACGCCCTTCAGTCAGATCTTCAACTTCATCGGCAGCGGCGCGACTTACATCGGCTATGTCAGCGGCCAGCAGGTCAGCCTGAGTACCCCCATCAAGTATCCGGTGCTGGCAGGCGGCATTGCGGTCTGTCAGGAGACCACCGGCTCAGTCCGCAACATGGTGCAGCTGATGCCCATGAAGATCGACAAGGTGGGTGCAGCCAGCGTCCTCTCCTCCAACGGGGAGCGGTTTGAGATGGCCGACGACGCGCAGGTCTATCTGTGGTACAAGGGCCAGTATTACTACACCAAGCTCACCTCGGTGAACTCCGATGACTACTACCTCACCGGCTGGTACGACAACTTCGGCTGCGCCGCCGGCAAGAAGGTGCGCATCATCGTCGCGGTCAAGAAGGATTGATGCCGGGCTATTACAGCCGCCCCGCGCGGCTGGGCCGTCAGGTGCGCCAACTGCTTCTCCCGCGGCGGTGTCCCTACTGCCGCGAGGTATTGGGGACACTGCTGCGCTGTGAGGTGTGTATGCCCCGTCTGGAGGAGCTGCGCCGCAGCCCAACTATGCGGCTGGCCCGGGCCAGCCACTATCTGGGCAGACTGGAAGGGGCCGCCGCGCCCTACCGGTATGAGGGCGTCGTCCGGGACGCTATCCTCCGCGCCAAATACGAGGGGGAGAGCTGGACAGCGGTGGAGCTGGGCGTAGAGATGACAGCCCGGCTGTTCGGCGCAAAGGTCGAGATGCACTTTGCCGAGCCGGTGCCCGGCCCTGTGGCGGGCGCTGCAGTCGGGTATGACTGCATCATCCCGGTGCCTGCCAGCAGCCGTCGGCGCGGCTACAATGTGCCGGAACGGATGGCCCGGCCGCTGTCTCATGCACTGGGGCTTCCGCTGCTGCCGAAGGCGCTCTGCCGCGCCCGGGCCGGACGCCATCAGGCCGGGCTTTCGCTGGAGGAACGTCTGGTGAATGTGGCAGGCGCGTTTCGTGCGCAGGAGCCGGAGCTTGTGGAAGGAAAGCGGGTGCTGCTGGTGGATGACGTCATCACTACCGGCGCGACAGCCACAGCCTGTGCGCAGGCCCTCTTGGATGCAGGCGCACACAGCGTCTTTGCGGTGGCACTGGCTGCGTCAGGCGGAGAAATGGACGCAACATCGAATGCTTCCGAAGCATGAGCGAAAAATCCAGAAAAAATTAAAGAAAATTGCAAAAAATGCTTGACAAAACGGCCTGCAACGGGTATACTAATGGAGCTGTGAGCGATGAGCCACAACAAATATCCGGGTGTAGCGCAGTTTTGGTAGCGCGCTTGAATGGGGTTCAAGAGGCCGTGAGTTCGATTCTCGCCACTCGGACCAAACAAGAATAATCCGAGCTTGTTTCCGATAGGAGATGGGTTCGGATTATTTGTTTTCTTCGGAAAATTTAACGCAGGTGTCCGTGGAAGATGAAATCCGAAATCATAGATTGACCGACATAAGCTACGACATGATTTCAGGAGGAAACGAACATGAAGTACGATGCAAGAGCTTGCCATTTCAACATGGACACCGGCTGCGTGGAGCTGCTGCTCCGGGATGGGAGAATGATCTCCATCGACTGCACCGGGGTCGAGAATGCACTGGATGTGACTATGGCACAGAGGTCGGAGTTGGATTATCTCATCTACAATGACCCACTGGGCTATGCAGATTTGATCTTGAACGGTGATTTAGAAGAGTATTTAGGAACAGTGATATCTGTTCATGGATTTGGAGATTGAAAAAGGGTGCCACTTTGCTGGCTTGCAAAGTGGCACCCTTTTTCTGTCAAGTAAGGATTGCGAGAAAAAATTAACAATCAACTTAAAGATAAACGCACAGCCTAAAAATATTAACGAATTGTAAAGAATATTTTGGAATTTGACAAAGCACCTGAATGGTGATATATTGTTAAATGAAAGTAGCACTCTGACACGACGAGCGCTAGAACTGTAAGGCTATAAGGAGGCCTTTTATGCCAAATGTACTTGAACGCCAGCAGGATATTCTATCAATAATTTCAGAATTAGACATCTCGCCTACGATGTACTCTAATGCAGTTGAAAAGTATAAGGCAATCACGGCTTATCTTGAAAGCTATGGAATAGAGACAGAAATGTATCCGCGGGGTTCTTTCGCATTTGGAACTGTAGTTAGACCGACTAGCAAGAGCACGGATGCGAATTATGATTTGGACTTTATCTGTCAGATCAAAGGCGACAGGAGTAGTCACACGCCTAGTGAATTAAGAAAAATTCTTCTTGACGCACTAAAAGCCAGTGGAATATATGAAGGAAAACTAGAAATTTGGGATGAGTGCTTCACAATCGAGTATGCTGATGTGGGAAAGATCGGCTTTACAATTGATATTGTTCCTGCAACAGATGAGAGTGAGGAGAAAAAACAGTCGCTTTTGGCTAAAAGCTCTTACCCGAATTTGATAAATACAGCTGTTGCAATTCCAAAACATAATGGAAACCATAATTACACATGGATTACTAATAACCCTAGAGGTTTTTGACAGTGGTTTGATGAAATTAACAAACCGTTTTTGGAGGCGGGACGAAATAATTACAGGAATGAATTGTTCAAAAGACATTCGAGATTCTACGCTTCTGTTGAGGAAATCCCACATGCACTAGACAGATCGGCACTTCAACGGGTTATTCAACTTCTGAAATATCATCGAAATGTATACTACGATAAACTGCCGGGTGGCGATGATATTAAACCGATTTCTGCAATCATAAATGTTTTGGTTACAGAAATTTCTAAAGCATACAATCCAGAATGTTCTGTTTTTGAATTATTAGAGTATGTCCTTAAAGAACTTGAGATTTACGCACAGCATCTGGCGAAGAATCAAAAAGAATTCGTAGCATTATACGGAGCCAGAAATGTAATCTCACATAATAATGGGGTTTGGTATATTGCAAATCCAGCAAATCCTGAGGATAACTTAGCGAATAGGTGGAATGAAAACCCTCGAATTCCTAAAACCTTTTTTATGTGGATAAAAGTTGTAACAAGTGATTTGATTGATTCATTGCAGCAGGATGATAAACATTTTAGAACTACTCTTGATAATGGGTTTGGCTCAAAAGCTGTTACTGCGGCATTAGGGGAAAAATATATGACGACAGAAGCTCCCAGACTGATTATTAAAGAATCGGCTCCTAAGCCATACTGTAAAATATGATTTTTTCTCAAGCAGTTGCGCTGCAACAAGTCCAAAGCCTTTTGCAGTGTTATAAAGAATTAAAAGTTGTGACAGTTGAAGCTTCGCAAATTAAACTTTCTGGAAATATTGAGATAAACAGAGAGTGGAATGACGTTCGACTTAATAAGGACTATTCAATAACAATTATTATTCCGATTGAGTCAAATCAAGTACCATATGTTATTGATGCAGGTAATCAGATTGATTCTTCGTATCCACATCGTTATAAAGATGGAGGCTTGTGTCTTGAAATTGATACTGTAATAAAACTGAAATTCTTGAATGGCATGACATTGTCTGAATGGATGCTTAATTATGTAGAAACTTACTTTTTTTCATATGAGTATTTCAAACGCTATGGAGTGTTTCCATTTGGAGAAAGAGCCCATGGAATAATCGGCCTGCTCGATTACTATGGAGAAAAGCTAAATGAGACAGATTTGACTAAAACATATTATCTTATGCGTTATATAGCCACGAAGCCATATAGAGGTCATTTTAAGTGCCCCTGCGGTTCTCAGAAACATCTTAGGGATTGCCATGGAAAGTACGTGATAGCCTACTATAATAACTTTGACGCATATGAATTTTTAAAGCAGGATTTATCTTTGATTGAATACACACTCTATAAAATGCGGAAAGGCAAAGAATGAGTAGCAAAGAAATTCAAGTTAGACAAAATCAAGAACTTCAATTAAAAATACAGTATGCGGCCCGTGAATGTTATAACACAGCTGAAAAATTGAATTACTGGGTATGGGGACTGTGTATACTTTCGTTTGTGATCGGCTTTCTTCCCAATGAGTCAGGCTCAGTCCTTTTGAGTGTTGGCTCTACATTGTGTGATGTCTTGGCATTTTTATTGAATATTGCTCTTGTTAAAAAGAATTCTAATGCTGCTATGTTGAGAAAGCATTTTGATGATTGTGTTCTTAAAATTGGATGTGAAGAATGCTCTACTTCAAGAGAAACATTTGAACTGGTAGAAAAAATATGCGCGAAACACCCTCAAAAATTTGCTACTCAAATAAAAAACAGTGGAAATGATTCGCCTCCGGGTGTTAAAGATTGGTATTCATTTTCAAAAAAGTATGAGGGATCTGAGGCTCAGTTTGAATGTCAGCGAATGAATGCTTGGTGGGATAGCAAACTGAGCCAATGGAGGCTTGGATTAGCAATTACTTCGACAGTGATTCTTATGGGAGCGGTGTTTTATCTTGCCCCAATTAAGGGAATCTGGACAATAATAGTATGTTTGGTAGGCATAATGTTAAAGCTTATTGAACGAGCAAGAGAATATATTTTGTATTATCAACTCTCATATAAGATTTCAGGTGTAATGGAAATTATACGACTAAATCAACCTCCGGACGAGAAAGCGTTAGTGGTACTTCAAGATTTGATTAATCAGAGACGATCTACCAGTGTATTTGGTGTGAATTTTGTTTATGAAAAACTAGCAAAACCGCTGACAGATTTATATAGGCGTATAAGTGAGCAAGCGTAAAAGTTAATAGAGCCATTCAGAAATAAAAACAGGGTGCGTCCCTGAATAGGACGCACCCTGCCAAAGACCACAGACGATAACGATATGTACAACAGGGAGTTCCCCAGCGGGAACTTCCTGTTTTTCTTTTCCTGCAAGATGAGCCTGTTCCACCTGCCACGCAGCAAATTCTCTTTGGCCTTCCTCGCTGTTCCAGCAGGCAAGGATGGCCGGGTAGAATGCCCGTGCCAGACGGTCAATGACTTCATCGGGATAAGGGGAAGTGTTTGTGGACTTTTTCTTTTTGTTCAAACGCACGCTCCTTTGATCGTCCCACCGTGGCAAAGTCGGGCGAGAAAATCAAAGTTCCAATTTTTATCAGGCGCAAGGGCGCGGATGCTTTCCGCCCTGCACTTGCGGCTGGTGGCTCGTTGATGGCTTACAAGTGCCTGTCGTTATGCGATTTTTTCATCGTTCAGCATTTCTTCAAACTGTGCCATATACGCTTTGTGCTGCTTGAGGATTTTTAGCGTTTCAGTTTTGGCGTAGGAATCGTCCGGTAGCTTAGGCAAGTATCTCATCAAAAAATCAAAGTCCTGCTGAATCCGCCGGACAGCGACTTCCAGCGCGGAGTAGTTGATTCCAGAGTAGTGTGAGTAGCTCGACTGCGGAGCGGGACGGTCTTCCGGGTGCAGAATCTCGTGCACGATCTGCTTGCGGTTCGGAAAATCAGCTCTGGCGAGGCGGTGCACATCGGCATCACGGACTTTGAACTGCCCGGACAGAATTTTCTCTTTCATACCGGGTATCATCTGCTCCATGATCTCTACGCCGCGCATGAACTTTTCAGACCGGGCAACGTAGGATTCACTGACATTGTTCCGCTCTGCGATCTGCTTGCGGATGCTCGCTTCCGCAGAGGTGGGAGGAATTGTGTCAAATTGACACAATTCCTCCGGGGCGGTTTTCTTGGCAGCAGCCGAGTGCTGATTGTTGCCGTTTCCACCGGGCTTCCGATGTTCCACACTGTACTGCTTTCCAATGAGGAACTTCTTCTGCTCCGGGGTTAAATTGCGCCGCCCCAGCTGATTCTTGCAGATCCAAGCGAGAGCTTCCTCACGATTTGCAAAGTGGAGCGGCATGGTAGAAAAGTAGATTTCGGGATGCTTCTGAAGAATCGCATAACGATTGTGACCGTCAACAAGTGTATTGTTCCACACGATCAAAGGAGAGAGCAGCTTGCCCGCTTTCAGGATATTTTCTTCAAGCTGCTTGAATTCATCATCGGTCAGAGGGGGAATCTGGGACTGAAACTCCGGATCGATTTTCAGATTGATCATACGCACACTCCTTTATCTCTCCTGCTGCGCCGGTTCTTCCTCCCGGAAAAAGGACGCAACATTCTGCTTTGCGGTTTTCAGTTTGAGCAGTTCTTCCTTGGCTTCCTTGTACTGCTCGTAGAACTTTGCCTTTTCGGATGCCAACTGTGCATACTCGGCTTCCAGCTTTTTCGGGCTGGGTAGCTTTGTGGTGTTGTTTGCCTTGAAATAGGCTGCTGCCGCTCGGTACGCTGTCAGCTCTGCACGATGCTGTTCCTCAAAAGCTGTTGAGCAATCTTTTTTGTATTTCTATAAATAACAATCAAGAGGGCGACAGCTTTTGTTGTCACCCTCTTGATTGTTATTTATTTTTCCCATGTTTTGGCTTTTTGTCGGACATTTATAATTTGGAACTGGTATAGAATGCTGGGAATTGCAGAAACCAATGAAAAAATACCCAAGATGATAGAATGCTTGATAATGGCAAACAGCGCAAATAGGAGCAGCAGGAATAGCCATGGATTACGCAAATTGCGGTAGTATTTTTCTTTATCGGCATAAGAGGTATGAAGTTCAAAAGGCTTTCCGTCGTTTGCTTTTTCTACAATCAATAGTTCCCGGTTAAAAGTTGTTGCGTTTGTTGCAATACGACCGCCCATTTCTGCCCATGGACGCAATCGAAGTTTTCCGACAGAATAGTTTAGATTGATATTCTTGAAAAATACCTTGTAGCCCATATCCTCCAAAAAGTTAGCATAGTCTGTTGCGTTATCTTTTGATTTTTCTCCGATAAACTCTACACAATAGGTCACTTCATCGGGCTTGCATTTCTCAAATTCGTATAAAAGTGTTCCCGTCCGAACAAGTCGATAGCCTTTTTGAGACATTTGGTTTAACCATTTTGCCTGTGTATCTAACAATCCACCAAAGAAGCAATAGCATTTTTTATTCATACTGTACCTCTCCAATAATTTCACTCGCAACGCTTACAAGTTCGTTTAGTCTTGCAAGTTCTTTTTCTGCGATTTCCTTTCCTTGCATCGTAATATGGTATTCTTTTTTTCTGCCATCATAATCTCCGCAAGGCTCGATCCATTTTTTTTCCTGCAAAGAATTCAATGCTCCATATAAAGTGCCTGCGCCTAGGGAAAGCCGTCCGCCTGTTTTTTCTTCAATAAACTGCATAACAGCGTATCCGTGTTTTGGTGTATAAAGAGAGAGTAAAATATAAAAGGTGACTTCTGTAAGCGCACCACCTTTTGTATTATCTCGCATGGTTTGACCTCCTTGTTACGGTTACTGTAATAAGTATATCACTAACCGTAATATTCGTCAAGCGGATTCAGGAAAATTATCTGAGGAATGTGTGTAAGAAGAACGGTCTACTCTATTCTTGCTTTGTTGTTCGGCGTGTCGTGGTGCTGGGAATTGCTAGGGGTCGATTGAACATTCGTTTTGGTCATTGTACCTCCTGTCTGTTCGATAACTCCTCGGTGA
>OHIN01001349.1_pt1 | contig 12968 bp, 6 predicted proteins | sample 1568261 | NCBI WGS metagenome assembly OHIN01 (sample SAMEA3879578, study PRJEB24766) | human gut metagenome | biome: human-associated habitat; feature: feces | place: USA | collected 1985/1987
GGCCTTCACTGCTGGCTTCAACGTGGGCAATAAACTGGATACCCTGTCCTTTCTGCCGGTCCAAAGCCTGGCCGCCGCTGTGATCTCTTTTGTGGGGCAGAATATGGGGGCAAGCCGGGAGGACCGGGTCCGTCAGGGCGTCCGGATCACCGTGACCATGGCCGTTGTGTGGACAGTTCTCAGTTCCGCCCTTGTGGTGTGGCTGTCCGTCCCTCTGTCCCGGATCTTCTCCCCGGACCCGGCGGTCATCGCCGCCAGCGCCCGGTATCTGCAATGTGTGATGCCGCCCTACGTGCTGTTTGCCATTCTGTTCGTACTGAACTCCGCCATGCGGGGCGCGGGCGACAGCCTGTATCCCATGGTGAACGTGGTGGCCTCTGTGATCCTGCTGCGGGTCCCCTTCCTGTACCTGCTGGCAAACCGCTTCGGCCCGGACGCTATGTATTGGAGCTACGGCATCGGCTGGGCCGTGGCCTGCGCTCTGTCGGTCTATCACTATGCTGCCGGAAAATGGCGGGGAAAGTACCGCAGCGAATAAAAACAGCGGAAATCGGAAATATTTTTGACCGGATGATTGACTAATCGTTTAAAATATGGTATAAGTGAGTGCAATCGAGAATGCAATGAAGGGGAGAGTACGTCCTCGCGGCATGGTTCAGAGAGTCCCGGCAGCTGAAAAGGGACCCATGCGGTGGGCAGAACATGGCCCCGGAGCCGCGCGGCTCAGCGCTTTGGCGCAGGCTGCGATGGGTGCGCCCATTACAGCGTCAGGGTATCGCGTGCCGGTTTCGGCAGGCTTGTACCCGCAGAGGCTCACACCGCGAGGTGTGGGTGAATCAAGGTGGTAACACGGCTTTCTTCGCCGTCCTTGAGCGTATGCTCAGGGACGGCGTTTTTATTTGCGATCACTCAAAATTTATCATAAAGAAGAAAAGAGGAACCGGATATGGAAAAGGACACTTTTTATATCACAACCCCCATCTACTACCCCTCAGATAAGCTGCACATCGGCCACACCTACTGCACCGTGGCCACCGACGCCATGGCCCGCTATAAGCGGCTCACCGGCTGCGATGTCATGTTCCTCACCGGCACCGACGAGCACGGCCAGAAGATCGAGGACAAGGCCAAGGACGCAGGCAAGACCCCCAAGGAGTTTCTGGATGAGATTGTGGAGGGCCCCAGAGGGATCCTCGACCTATGGAAGCTGATGAACATTTCCAACGACCGGTTCATCCGTACCACCGACGACTATCATGTGGCCGCCATCCAGAAGATCTTCCGGAGGATGTATGACAAGGGGGATATCTATAAGGGGACCTACCGGGGCAAGTACTGCAAGCCCTGCGAGAGCTTCTGGACCGAGAGCCAGCTGGTGGACGGCAAATGCCCCGACTGCGGCGGCGAGCTCGTTTTTCAGGAAGGCTGCCATCGCTGCCCCAACTGCGCCTACACCAAGTGCGGCGGCTGCCAGTTCCGGCACATGAACTACGCCGAGGAGCTGGAGGCCAAGCGCATCCGGGTGGAGGACGCCCTGCGCCGCCTGGGCGGGGCGGATATCCACGTCTCCGCCATCCTGGGGGCGGAGCAGGTAGACCGCTACCGCAACAAAGTCCAGTTCCCGGTGGGCCGCGATAAGGACGGCGCACCCTGCATCGGTTTTTACGCCGGGCGCACCCACCGCATCGTCCCCTGCCCCGACTGCAAGCTGCAGCCCGGCGTCCTGAACGACATCGGCAACACCCTCTGCGCCTTCTTCGCTGCCCACGGCATCCAGCCCTATGACGAAGAGCGCGGCAAGGGCCTCGTGCGGCACATCTTCCTGCGCCGGGGCGCACACAGCGGCCAGATCATGGTCTGCCTCGTCTGCACCCGCCCGAAGCTCCCCCACAGCGATGAGTTGGTAGCTCTGCTCCGGGAAAAGTTCCGCGATATTGCCACCATCCTCATCAATGTCAACGCCAAAAAGACCAATGTCATCCTCGGTGAGGAGAGCGTGACCCTCTATGGCCCGGGCTTCATCGAGGACACCCTCTGCGGCGTGCCCGTCCGCCTCGGCCCCCTTTCCTTCTATCAGGTCAACACGCTGGCTGCCGAGCGCCTCTACGGCGTCGCTGCCGAATACGCCCAACTTGAGCCGGACGATGTCCTGCTCGACCTCTACTGCGGCATGGGCACCATCGGCCTCTCGATGGCCGGCCACTGCCGTGAGCTGATCGGCGTGGAGATCATTCCCGAGGCCATCGACAGTGCCAAGGCCAATGCCGCCCGGATGGGCGATGCCGTCGCCGCCAAGAGCCGCTTCTTCTGTGCCGATGCCGGCGAGGCCGCTGCCCGCCTCGCCGCCGAGGGCCTGCGGCCTGACGTCATTATGCTCGACCCGCCCCGCAAGGGCTGCGACGAGACGACCCTTTCCGCCGTCGTCCAGATGTCCCCCCGCCGGGTGGTCTACGTCAGCTGCAACCCGTCCACCGCCGCAAGAGATGCCGCATGGCTCGAAGAGCACGGGTATCATGCGGAGAAGGTGCAGCCGGTGGACCTTTTTCCCCGAACACGGCATTGCGAGTGTGTCATCGCGCTTTCCAAGGGCAAGATCGACTCCAAAAAAGTCCGTGTAGAGTTCTCCTTGGAGGGCATAGACACTTCAGGATTGCAAAAGGGTGCGACCTATCCTGAAATCAAAGCCCGCGTGTTGGAACAAACTGGACTGAAGGTATCTTCCCTGTATATCTCGCAGGTCAAGCAGAAATGCGGTCTGGAGGTACGAGAGAACCACCATAAGGCGAAGTCCGAAAATACGAAGCAGCCCCAGTGCCCACCGGAGAAGGAAGCGGCCATAAGGGATGCGCTGAAATATTTTAAGATGATTTAATTTATTTTAGGGTTTTGACAACTGATAAAGCAGCTCCTGATTTTGAAGTCAGAAGCTGCTTTATCAGTAGAAAGGACAAAGATGACAGAAGCCGAGGTATTTGCATCTTGTTTAGCACTCTCGCATTGCCACTTCTTGGATACGCCATATGAAGGTGACCCTTTTTCTGATGAGCTTAACAGTGGTGCATCAAACGTGTGTCATTACTGTACTATTGACACGCTTTTATCCATAATCGAAAAACAATGCCTTCGTTTTACTGATGTGAGATTTCTAAACGACTCTACTGAATTTCTCGAAATCATCCCATTGATAGAGCATGTACTTACCAACGGCAATTACTCGAGCTCATTCAAACAGTTCTTTTTGCAGCCATCTATAATAGAAGATTTGAAAAGTTATCGTCAATCATATTCTGCCATATCTAATGTTGATCAAACATACAAAGATATGCCTTACCGCACTTATACCTGCTCGCTTTCCAAAAACTGTGATTCTCTTAATATGTGGAACTATTATGCAACTTCATCGGCAGGCGTCAATATTGGTTTTGACTTTGCATGGAATATGTTTGAGGGTAGCAACTCATACAAAACCAACACAGGAAAAAGATTATCAGGTGATATCTGGCTTTCTCGTGGATTGGTAATTTATAATAATTTCGACAAAGAAAAGTGTGTCATCAAATTTTTAGATCATCTATTCAATGTTTATTCCAACCTTCTTCAGTTAAATTTACTAGACAAGTATCGTGCTTTACTGGTTCAGTCTTTTAAGGAACCAATCAACAATATGCGCTGCTTTTTCAAAAACAGCCACTTTGACGGGGAACAAGAATACCGTATTGTTCTAAAAATTCCAGAAGAAACTTTACGTTCTCCAAAATCCAATTCGAATATCGCCGATGTATCTTTCTTCCGTCGCGGAAAAGCTTTGGTTCCCTATGTTGATTATAAATTCAAAAAATCTTCTATCAGTCAAATTGTCATGAACCCTTATAATTGTGAAGACAGCTCCATGATGGAATTGGGCATTCAAGAGCTTCTGACCATGAACAACCTTGACAATGTAAAGATCTACCATTCCAATATTCCTTTGAGAAAATACGACTAATCCATCTTCTATTTCGAGCCCAAGAATTGTTTTTTACAGTTCTTGGCTTTTTTCATACATACAGCCTGCCTGCCATTGTGCAGGCTTTTATTTTGTCCCAAGGAGGTGTTAGATTGATGATTCACCAATCACATGGCAGAAATGCCTCAAACCAAAGGAGTAACGTTTGGCTAATATCTATGGTTATATTCGTGTCAGCACGCGCGACCAGAATGAAGATCGGCAGTTGATTGCATTACGTGAACTCAACATTCCCGAAAAGAACATCTTTCTTGATAAGCAGTCCGGCAAGGACTTCAACTGCCCGCAGTACAAGCGACTGGTGCGGAAATTGAAAAAAACGATCTGCTCTATATCAAGAGCATCGACCGTCTTGGACGCAACTATGCTGAAATTTTGGAGCAGTGGCGATGATCACCCAGACAAAGGGTATCGACATCGTGGTGCTGAACATGCCGTTGCTGGACACCCGGCGGGGTAAAGACCTGATGGGCACTTTTCTGAGCGATATCGTACTTCAGGTACTTTCCTTCGTAGCAGAGAACGAACGCACCAACATCCGCCAAAGGCAGGCGAAGGGCATTGCAGCGGCAAAGGCCCGTGGCGTGAAGTTCGGCAGACCGCCTCGACCATTGCCGGACAACTTCTATGAGGTGCACAAAGCGTGGCGAGCAAAGCAGCTGACCCTGAATCAGGCAGCACAGGCGTGTGGTCTGCCAGCAGGAACGTTTTACAGCAAAGCCATAATATTTGAAAAATCCATTTAACAAACTGCCCAGAGACTTTGGAAAAGCGTACTTTTTCCGTTCGGGCAAACTCGGCGGTTAAAACTTGTTGCGAAGCCTGAGATTTCGCGGTATACTGATATACATATAGAAAGCCCGGAGACTTTGAAAAAGTACACGATTTCAGTCTGGGCAGTTCGGGAAAGGAGCTTCCATGGCACATTTGGATGAGATTACAGTCGGCTGCCAGCTGAACGGCATTGCAGCAAGGGAAACTGTGACAGTTATTGCGGTGCAGTGGTATGGCAATGCAGCACTGGAAGTTACATTCAAGAACAGCCGAGGGCAGCTTGGCAGTCAGATTCTCTATCGTGGAGACGAGGCAACTGTGGATGTGCTAGGCGACAATCTGCCGTGGAGTTTTACTGCCGATGCGGACCGGATGCGCCTTGTTTCGGAAGCATATCGTATTCATCTGGCGCACCTGTTTGACCCGTATCTGGCAGTACATACCTCCGCCATCCAGCCCCTGCCCCACCAGATCACAGCGGTATATCAGGAGATGCTGCCGCGCCTACCGCTACGGTACATCCTTGCGGACGACCCCGGCGCAGGCAAAACCATCATGACCGGTCTGTTCATCAAGGAGCTGATCGCGCGCGGCGATTTGAAGCGTTGTCTGATCGTGACACCCGGCAATCTGGCGGAGCAGTGGCAGGATGAGCTGTTCCATCTTCGGTTCGATGTGCTGACAAATGACCGCATTGAGTCGGCGGTCAGCGGCAACATTTTTACCGAGATGAATTTCTGCATTGCACGGCTAGATAAGCTGTCACGCAGCGAAGCCTTGCAGGAAAAGCTCCGCATCACCGACTGGGATCTGATCGTCTGCGATGAAGCGCACAAAATGTCTGCCACCGTCTGGGGCGGTGAGATCAAATACACCAAGCGATTCAATCTGGGACGACTGCTTTCCGAGATTTCCCGCAACTTCCTGCTTCTGACCGCCACGCCCCACAATGGCAAAAACGAGGATTTCCAGCTGTTTCTCTCGCTGGTGGACCCAGACCGTTTTGAAGGTGCGGCCCGTTCTTCCAACCAGAGCATCGACGTTTCGGACGTAATGCGGCGGCTCGTGAAAGAGGAGCTGCTCAAATTCGATGGCACACCGCTGTTCCCGGAACGTCGTGCTTATACCGTCAACTACGACCTCTCCCCTGCCGAGGGGCAGCTTTATTCCGAGGTCACCAGCTATGTGCAGGAGGAGTTCAACCGGGCAGAGAACCTGAACAACGACCGCAAGGCAACCGTTGGCTTTGCGCTGACCATCTTGCAGCGGCGGCTTGCCTCCTCGCCGGAAGCCATTTATCAGTCCCTGCACCGCAGGCGGGAGCGGCTGGAGCACATTCTGGCAGAGGAAAAGTTGGGGAAAGCAGACAATGGCCCGCAGTTCACCCTGCCGGATGACTATGATGAGGACGATTTCAGCGCAGATGAGCTGGAACAGACCGAGGAAAATGTCACCGATCGGGCATCCGCTGCCAGCACCATCCGGGAGATGGAGGCGGAAATTTCCACGCTGAAAAGGCTGGAGCAGATGGCCAATGCTGTGCGGATAAGCGGCGTAGACCGCAAGTGGGACGAGCTTTCCAAGCTGCTGCAGGACGACAGTAAAATGTTTGCCGCCGATGGGCAGCGAGAAAAACTCATTATCTTTACGGAACACAGGGACACCCTGCGCTATCTGACCGACAAAATCCGCACCCTGTTCGGGCACGACGATGCCGTGGTGACCATCCACGGCGGCATGGTGCGGGACGAGCGGCGCAAGGTGGAGGAACTGTTCAAGCAGGACCCGGAAGTGCGCATCCTCATTGCCACCGATGCTGCCGGTGAAGGCATCAACCTACAAAGAGCGCACCTGATGATAAACTACGACCTGCCATGGAATCCAAACCGTTTGGAGCAGCGGTTCGGCCGCATTCACCGCATCGGGCAGACCGAGGTGTGCCACCTGTGGAATCTGGTTTCGGCGCAGACCCGTGAGGGCATGGTGTTCCAACGGCTGTTCCAGAAGCTGGAAGAAGAACGGGGTGCACTGGGCGGCAAGGTGTTTGATATTTTGGGCAAGATGACCTTTGACAACAAACCCCTGCGGGAGCTGCTGATCGAGGCGGTCCGCTACGGCAACGACCCTGCCGTCCGTACCCGGCTGCAGCAGGTCGTAGACAACTCGCTGGACCAGAAAAAGCTCCGGGAGCTTTTGGATGAGCGCGCTCTGACCGATGACACCATGGACGTACAAAAGGTCACCGCCATCCGGGAAGAGATGGAGCGGATGGAGGCGCACAAGCTGCAGCCCCACTTTATCGAGGCATTCTTTCTGGAAGCCTTCTGCTCTGTGGGTGGCAAGATACGCCCTCGCGAGACCGGACGCTACGAGATCACCTTTGTGCCCGCGGCGGTGCGCAGCCGGGATATGCAGATCGGCTTTGGGGAGCCAGTGTTGCAACGATACGAACGGGTGTGCTTTGAAAAAGAGCGCTGCAATGTGCAGGGCATGATCCCAGCCGAATTGCTTTGCCCCGGACATCCGCTGCTGGAAGCCGTCATTGATCTTGTGCGGGAGCGCAACGCTGAGGTACTCAAGCAGGGCACGATTTTTGTGGACGACAGCGATGACAGCACCGACCCCCGGCTGCTGTTTTACATCGAGGATGCCATTCAAGATGGCGTTCTGCTGCCGGGCGGCACCAAGCGGGTCATCTCCCAGCACGTCCACTTTGTGGAGCTGAAGGAGGATGGCACCGCCAGCAGCGCCGGTTATGCGCCCTATCTGGATTACCGTGCTCCCACTGAAGCAGAGCGCACCGCTGCTCTGCCCTATATTCAAACACAGGACTGGCTGAAACACGATGTAGAAAACCGCGCCCGGGGCTATGCTATTGCGCAGCTATTGCCCCAGCATTTTGCCGAGGTGAAAGCCCGGAAGCAAAAGCTGCTGAACAAGACCGCCAAAGCCGTAAAGGAACGCCTGACCGCAGAAATTCAATACTGGGACTACCGGGCGGCAGACCTGAAGCAGAAGGAAGCCGCCGGCAAGCCCAACGCCCGGCTCAACTCCCAGATGGCGGCCTGCCCCGCCGGTGGTGGTTGGCGGTGCGCTGGTGCTGCCCGGTGGGCTGCTCCGGCAGCTGATGGGCACACCGCAGCCTGCATTGTCCTGCCAAGGCGACAAACGTGCCATCGAGCTTGCCGCCATGAATGCGGTGATGCAGTTGGAGCAGGCGTTTGGTTACCTGCCGCGGGATGTGAGCGCCCAGAAGGTGGGCTACGATGTGGAATCCACCATTCCACCCCAGCTGCGCAGCGGCGAAGCCTGCCTGCGGTTTATCGAGGTGAAGGGACGCGCCAAGGGTGCCCAGACCGTCACCGTCTCCAAAAACGAGATCCTGACGGGGCTGAATAAGCCGGAGGAGTTTCTGCTTGCCATCGTGGAGGTGGACGGCGCCCACACCCACACGGTCTACCTGAAAAAACCGTTCCGCAACCCGCCGGACTTTACCGCCACCAGTGTGAATTTTGACATAGCCGACCTGATACGCAATGCTGAGGTCATTTACAAAGCATAATGAAAGGATTTACTTATATGGAATACACTGTGGATGAAGTTTATGGTCTTTCTAGAAACATTCCGCTAAATTATGTAGAACGTCATGACGTTGATGAACGCCTTCGTTGCAACCTAAATAGAGACAAACATATCACTATCTTTGGAAGTTCAAAGCAAGGTAAAACCTGTTTGCGAAAGCATTGCCTAAATGAGAACGACTATATTTTGGTGCAGTGCAGCAATCGATGGTCATTATCGGATTTGAATGCCAACATCTTAAAGCGTGCCGGATATGAGTTAACTGAATCCACCAATGTAACCTATGAAGGCAAAGCCAAGGTTAGTGCGTCTGTTAAGATTTTAGATGCAACTCTTGGTGGCGAGGCCGGTGGTGGAGCAACAAAAAATGTCACGCATCGTCAGTTGGAACTGGACTTGTCAGATGTAAATGATATTATTGGTGCTTTGAACGAAGCCCGCTTTCATCAATATATTGTACTCGAAGATTTTCATTATCTTAAAAGCGAAGTACAAAAAGATTTTGCGATTGAATTAAAAGCCTTCCATGAGAGTTCCGAGCTGTGTTTTATAATCGTTGGTGTTTGGTTGGATGAAAACAAACTCGTTATTTATAACGGCGATTTAACCGGACGAATTGTTCCCGTTAATGCCGATTTATGGAATGAAGATGAGCTTCGAGAAGTGATTCAAAAGGGAGAAGACTTTTTAAACATTCGTTTCAAAGAGTCTTTTACAAGTGAAGCCATTAAAGCAAGTTCCGGAAATGTTTATATCGTCCAAGAAACTTGTCACCGTGCCTGTAATGAGTCTGGAATTCACAAAACCGTTGTGGGTGAGCGGCGGCTTGTTGGTGATGGACTAAATGCCAGAAGTCTCGTTGCTGAAATTATTCAGGAGCAATCTGGAAGATATAATGCCTTCATTACAAATTATGCAAGTGGTTTTCAGGAAACCGCACTTGCTATGCACAAATGGTTGCTATACCCCATTCTAACATCAAGCATTGAGGAACTTTCCAAAGGTCTTACTTACAGAAGTATTCGATCAAAGATCACGAGTGGACATCCACAAGGCAAAAATCTTAATCCGGGGAATATTACGCAGGCATTAAAAGCAGTTTCTTCTTTACAGCTTTCTAAGTCGATACAACCAATCATTCTTGACTATGACGAATCGAATTTAACCCTTCATATTGTAGATAAAGGTTTTTTAATTTGGTTGTCCATGCAAGACCGAAACGAACTTCTCTCAACCGTGGGTCTGCCTGAAATGACTTAACTAAGAATTGGAGATAATTAATGTCTAAAAAGCTGATTGAAGTTACCCTTCCGCTGGAAGCGATCAATGCGGAAGCAGCGCGCGAAAAATCCATCCGTCATGGGCACCCGTCCACCCTGCACCTGTGGTGGGCACGGCGTCCGCTGGCGGCGGCACGCGCTGTGATATGGTCCAGCCTTGTGGACGACCCCTCTGCCCACCCGGAACTGTACCCCACCGAGGAGACCCAGAACGCCGAGCGTCAAAGGCTGTTTACCATTCTGGAAAAGCTGGTCAAGTGGGAAAACTCCAACGACCCGGAGGTGCTGGACGCCGCCAAAGCGGAGATCCTGCGCTCTACCAATAACAACCCGCCGGCCTTGCTGGATCCCTTTGCGGGCGGCGGTGCCATCCCGCTGGAAGCCCAGCGGCTGGGGCTGGAAGCCCACGCCCACGACCTGAACCCGGTGGCGGTAATGATCAACAAGGCCATGATCGAGATCCCGCCCCGGTTTGCCGGGCAACCGCCGGTCAACCCGGACAGCTGCGCCAAACTGGATGCCGCCGGGGGCTGGAAGGGAGCGCAGGGGCTTGCCGCTGATGTGCAATATTACGGCGAGTGGATGAAGCGGGAGGCCTTCCGCCGCATCGGGCACCTGTACCCCAAGGTAAAAATACCCCATGAACTTGGCGGCGGCGAGGCCACCGTCATTGCGTGGATCTGGGCACGCACCGTCAAATGCCCCAACCCCGCCTGTGGCTGTGAGATGCCGCTGGCTAGTACGTTTGTGTTGTCCAAAAAGAAGGGCAACGAAGCATGGGTGAAGCCGATTCCGGAGGGCAACAAAATCCGGTTTGAAGTGCAGTCTGGCAAGTGTCCGAAGGAGTACGAATCCTTCAAAATTGGCCGGAGTGCATTGTTCAAATGTCCCTGTTGTGGTGAGGTTACAACGGACGCTTATGTAAAACAGCATGGAAAAGCGCATGAATTGGGATGCCAGTTGATGGCAGTCGTGGGGGAAGGCAAGCATGGACGCATTTATCTTTCGCCGGATGCCGAGCAGGCTGTGGCGGCTAATATCCCTGCACCAGAAAGCTATCCCAGTGGCGTAATGCCGGAAAATCCGCGTTGGTTCAGTCCGCCAGCCTTTGGCATGACTGAATACAGCGACTTGTTTACCAACCGCCAACTCACAGCCCTGACCACATTCAGCGCACTGGTAGCAGAAGCACAGGCAAAAGCGGAAGCGGATGCCGTTGCCGCTGGCGTTACAAACGACCATATTGCCTTGAGTGCTGGTGGCTCCGGTGCACGGGCTTATGGTGAAGCTGTTGGTGTATATCTGGCGTTTTTGATTGATAAGATGGCAGACTATCATTCAACCGTTTGTATTTGGCATACAACTGGAGAAAAAATGGCAAATACAATGCGCCGACAAGCAATTCAAATGACGTGGGATTATGCAGAGGGCAATCCATTCTCTGAAAAATCTGGTAGCTTTAGTAATATGATTTCGTGGGTTGTAAATGTCCTTAACCAGATTCCGGCACAAAAAGCAGGAGAAGTCAGTCAGTTCGATGCACAAAGTGACTGTGGCTTGCGGAACATTGTGGTATCTACCGACCCTCCTTACTATGATAATATTGGCTATGCTGACCTGTCGGACTTTTTCTATGTCTGGATGCGTCAGTCCCTCAAAGAGACTTACCCGAAACTGTTCCGCACCATGCTGGTGCCAAAGGCGGAAGAACTGATAGCTACGCCGTATCGTCATCAAGGAAATATGCAAGAAGCAAAGGTGTTCTTTGAAGATGGAATGTTACATACCTGCCAGCAGATTTATCAGTATGCCTGCGAGGATGTGCCGGTGACCATCTACTATGCCTATAAACAGAGCGACACGGACGAAAAAGATGCGGAAAAACAGACCGCATCCACCGGCTGGGAGACGATGCTCAGTGCAATCGTCAAAGCAGGTTTTTCTATCACTGGCACATGGCCGATGCGTACGGAACTGACAACAGCACTGAAGGGGAGTGTTAATGCCCTTGCGTCCTCCATTGTGCTGGTGTGCCGCAAGCGCCCGGCGGATGCCCCGCAGGCCACCCGCCGCAGCCTGATTGCGGAACTGAAACGGGAACTGCGCCCGGCTTTGAAGAAATTGCAGGAAAGCAACATTGCGCCTGTGGACTTGGCGCAGTCTGCCATTGGCACCGGCATGGGCGTGTACTCCCGCTATGCCCGCGTGCTGGAAGCAGACGGCACCCCCATGACCGTGCGCAGTGCGCTGCAGATCATCAATCAGGAGCTGGATGTGTACTTCAACGAGCAGGACGGCGAGCTGGATGCCAACAGCCGCTTCTGCGTAGACCTGTACACCCAGAACGCCTTTAACAACATCCGCTTTGGCGATGCGGATACGCTGGCCCGCGCCAAAAACACCTCGGTGGCAGCACTGGCGGCAAAAAGTGTGCTGAGCGCCGAAAAGGGCATCGTCCGCCTGCTCACCCGCGAGGAACTACCGCAAAAGACTGACCCCCGCGAAGAAATGATCTGGCTGCTCTGCCAGCAGCTCACCCACGCCATGGAGACCGGCGGCGTGGAAGCCTGTGCGCAGATCGTTGCCCCGATGCTGGGCTCCAACGCCGAGCGTGCCAAAGACCTTGCCTATCGGCTGTACACCCTCGCCGAGCGCAAGGGCTGGGCGCAGGAGGGCTACGCCTATAATGCCCTCGTGGTGACATGGCGGGAAATTCAGTCCCGCGCGGCAGAACTCCAGCAGGCAACACCGGAGCAGACCTCGTTCTTCTAAGGAACACAAAAGGAGTGTGAAAAATGAGCGACAATTACACCAAAGTGCAGCAGGCGTTCCGCATCCTGCACCCGCAGCTGGCAGGGTATGTCTGTCAGGAACTGCGCCGGGAATATCAGGACAACTGGTGGCAGGAAGTCCTGATGACCCTCTCCGACCAGACCCGCGACCTGCCGGACGACAACGGCGATTACGCCACCCTGATGGATTCGCTGGACATTGCCAACTGCCTGCGTCTGTTCGACCGCAAGTGGAACGACCTGTTCAAGCGCAAACTGTCCATCGACTACCGCACCTGGGCCAAGGAGCTGATGGGCGTGCGCAACAAGCTGGCGCACATCGGCGGTGCGGATTTCTCGGAGGACGATACATGGCGTGCGCTGGACACCATGGCGCGCCTGTGCGAAGCCTTTGATGACGAAGCTGCTGAGGGGATCCGCAAAATGCTGCGCCAGCTCCGCTATGGCAGTGCCGAAGGCTCCACCAATGTCACCGAAGTCACTGCTCCTGCAAAGACCAAAGCAGCGCACACCGTCGGCATTATGAGCAAAACA
>OHIN01001361.1_pt1 | contig 12921 bp, 7 predicted proteins | sample 1568261 | NCBI WGS metagenome assembly OHIN01 (sample SAMEA3879578, study PRJEB24766) | human gut metagenome | biome: human-associated habitat; feature: feces | place: USA | collected 1985/1987
TATTATATCATGGCAATCGTGACAGAATAATGACAAACAAGAGAATGTTTTGAAAATCTTTTAAAAAAATTTTCTGATTACGCTTCATCTACTGTAAATGTCAATTTATTGTCGGAAATATTGATTTTACCGCCGATATTTGCAAAATAAGAGGTTAAAAATTGATATACTTCGTCCTTCTCTGCTTCATCAAACGAAAAATACTGTCCTCCGCAGGCATCGTGAAAATGTAGATACACTCCGAATTTTTCGTCAAGAATCCTCTTGAATTCAAGCACCTGTGAATATGAAAAATTCATAATAAGCTCCTTAAATCAGGTTTTCTTTTTCAAAAGCCTGTCTTAAATCTTCGATGATATCTTCGGCATCCTCAATACCAACGCTGAAACGGAAAAATCCGTTGTGGAATTCTTCGGGATAAAGATACTGTCTTTCATCGTTTTCACCGAGAAATACGATAAGGCTTTCATCGTGACCGAGTGATACAGCCGATGTGATTACTTTAAGATGTGTAACAAAACGGTTGTAGGTATCGTGGTCGGCTTTAAGTCCAAACGAGAGCACTCCGCCGAACCCGTTTTTCATCTGCTTAACTGCAACATCGTGATTCGGGTGATCCTCAAGTCCCGGATATGCAACAAAGCTTACACCTTTGACCGTTTTCAGATAACGAGCAACCTTGAGGGCATTTTCGTTGTGCTGTTTCATACGCAACGGAAGTGTTACCGAACCTCTCATAATCAGCCATGCATTGAACGGGCTGATTGTTGCGCCGAGATTAATCTGCGACTGCGCACGGATAATGTCGAGGTATTCTTTTTTGCCGATGATTGCACCTCCCATTGCATCACCGTGACCATTGATGTACTTTGTAAGGCTTTCAACGGTAAAGTCTGCACCGAGTTCAATCGGTCTTTGGTTGAACGGAGAAGCAAATGTGTTGTCAACCGACAAAAGTGCGCCGTTTGCATGGGCAAGCTCTGCAATCTTTTCAATGTCGGAAATTGAAAGAGTAGGGTTGCCCGGTGTTTCAATGTGAATGAGCTTTGTGTTCGGACGGATTGCCGCCTTAACTTTTTCAATGTCGGTTGTGTCAACAATTGTTGTTTCAACACCGAATTTGTCTTTGAGAAGTTCATTTAGAAGTCTGTAAACCGCAATATATGTTACGCTTGAAAATACAACATGGTCACCGCTTTTGAGCAATGCAAAGAAAAGTCCCGACAGAGCCGCAACACCGCTTGCAAGAACAACGCAGTCCTCTCCGCCCTCAAGGGACGCAAGCTTTTTCTGAAGATACTGCTGATTTGAACCGCCGTTGCGTGTGTAGAGGTTTTTGCCTGCACTGCTCCAGTTGAGGTCGCTCGGATCATATGGGAGTTCATAGCTGTTTGCCATTGTGATAGGTCTTTTGATTGCTCCTGTTTCGCTGTCAACATCATTGCCCGTGTGAACAGCCCTTGTCTGAAATCCGAATTCATCGCCAAAATTTCTTTTTGCCATAACTGTACTTCCTTTCTTAGCATGATTTTTATGTGCTTGATTATGTATGTGTTTTATTTCTACTATTCCTATGTATTTAGTATGTTTTAATTATAGCATCATTTTTTGCATTGTCAAGATTAATTTTATAAATGGCGAACACGGTTTGCGACCGCCGCCTGTGGCGGATAAAAGGAGCATAGCGCTGTCTGAAATATAGTCGCAAGGCTACCCCTACTGATTCCATATAAAACAAAAATTGCATCAGAACCTTATTCGGGCATCTGATGCAATCTTTTTATCTAACTATCTTCTTGAATTGCCAGCGGTGGCACACCGCCGACTGTAATTTTACATTTTCAATTTTCAACTTTCAATTCGCAATGCTCATTGCATTACCGAGTTTGCCATAATATATTTTCTGAGCGGTCCCTGCATAATGGATTCAATCTGCTCGGGTTCATCGGGCAGAAGAATAAGAATCTGATTTGCGGCTCTGACAACATATCCGTCATCGCCGTTTTCATTTTTCAGCTTTTTGCAGTCATTAACAGGGGTTTCACACAAAGCACGGGAAATTATGCTTTTTATTCCCTTTTCATCGTCAAATCCGAGTCCGCCGACAACGAAAACCACATTCAGTTTTTTGAAAGCGTCTGTAAGTTCATTTCCGAGTTGTTCGGAATCGGTTGCAAAGCAGGTTTTGACGAGTTCAAGGTCAAGCTCGGAAAAGGATTTTTGCAAAGCTCTTTCGCAAAACGAGGTTTTGCGAGCAGCGAAAAATACAAGCCTGCAATTCATTTTCCGTCCTCCTACTGTGCGTTTGCGTATTCGGGTTTCAGCGTTGCCTTGAATTTTGGTGCAATGCTCAAATTAGCCGTTACCTTTGTATAGTCATAGGTGGTGTCCCAACCCTCAAAGGTGTAGGTATAATACTCATCACTCGGTTTTTTCGGTACGGTCTTAGGCACAACCGCCGACTTGCCGTACTCAACCTTTTGCGTTGACAAAGCTGAACCGTCGTAGTTAAGGAAGGTTACATTGCAATAAACCTTTGCCTCTGTTGTAGGCTGTGGCTTTTGTGTTACAACCTGACCTTTTGTATCTGTTGCGGTTGTAGCCTCGGTTTTCTTGGTTACCTTTTGGTTCTTAAAGCTGTAATCGCCGTCATACCAGGTAATCTGACCTTTCTTGTAAGCTGTGTCAAAGTCTGTGACGGTAGGTCTTGTACCGCCGTAGGATGAGTAATAAACCTGCGGCCATACTGCATTCTTATTAAGCGATGCCTTTGAAACATCAACCTTTGTTGACTCGCCCGCTCTTACCTTTCTTGCAACAACAACCGTTCTGAAGTTTGTGAACTCATACGAACAGGTTGAAAGTGTTACAAGCTCATCGTCCTCGTTTACATCAACAGGACAATTAAAGAGTGAACGAACACGGACATTGTAAACATAGTTCATAAAATCCTTGTCATTTTCAAAGTCGCTTATCATGTAGTTGAAGAAATCGCCGTGTGCGGTAAGAGTGTTTGTCTTGAACACGGAGATAATCTTATAAGTACCTTTGCCCTTTGGAGTGTCAAAACGGAAGGTCGGAACTTCTTTGTAGAAATCGAGATCCCCCGTTGTTCCGCCGAACTTCATAAGATCACCGAACATTGAACCGTCCTGAATGTGGTGAGAGTGAAGAACAAGGTTCTTGCCGTCTGTACCCTTTGTTGAACGGTAGTCAACAAATACGCTGCCGAAGCCGTCCCACTCATTCTTGTAGTTGTGGTTAAGGTAATACTGTTGCGGTGTGCTGTCTGCCTTATGCCAAAGAACGGGGTAGTCAATGTGGGTATCCTTCATCTGAATCCAGCCGACAATTTCATCGTTAATTTTCAGAAGTTTATCCCAATTGATTGTGTCATCCTTTTTCTTTTCGGGTGTTGTTTCACCGTCATCAACACTGTGAGCAATTCGCTGAATCTCGCCGTTAAGCTCGGCATTTCTCAGGCTGAGGTAAATCATATTGTAGAACAACAGCGAAAGCGCCGTAAGAAACACGAGAAACGAAACAATTACAACGCATTTTCTTGTAACTTCCTTTGAACCGTCACCACGCATAGGAATAAAGTTGTTGACAAAGCCTGTCTTTGCCGGAACAAATTCCCTGTCGCTGAAACCGTTAGGATAGTCAATTGCAGAATTTTCAAAGTTTGACTTTGCTCTTATGCAGGCAAGACAAACCATATCTTCGGGATTTTCACCGGCAAGAGCCGACTTTGGAAGAACGGCAACCTGAATACCACGGTACATAAAGCAGTAGCCACGATAGCCGTTGCCCATATCTTTAAGACTGAAAATTCTTGACTTTTTACGGAACATTCTGTACTTGTCCTCAAGCTGTTCCATCTCTTCCTTGTCTGCCTTACGCTTTTTGGCATCGAGAAAATCGAGATTTCTCTTTCGCCAATAGTCCTTCGGCACAGGAGTATTCTCATACTTCTCGGATGCCGCAACAACCTCGGCAAACTTTTTGCGGAACGATGTGCTGTCCTTTGTTGTAAGAGCCTCTGCAATCACAACCTGATCAGGCGCTTTTTCGCTTTTCGCAAGCTCGTTAAGTGCAGAAATAATTTTAGAATATGAAGGTGAAACGCTTTTTACTTTGGTTACGGAAAAGCCGTTTTGTTCAAGCTTTTTTGCAATTTCACCGCTTGTTTGAGAAAGGTCAGCGGAATTTTTGCCCGTTAAGGAAAAAATCTCAACATCCATATCAATTCCCCTTTCAATCGTTTGATTATTCATCATCAGCCGAAATTCTTGTAACTTTTAGGTCCTGAAGAGCCTCCTCAACAAGAGGTCCGAAGTTCGGCTTTTCCTGAGCCTCTTTTACATATTTGAGAACAGGTCTTGTACGGGGATGCTTTGGTGTGAACACGGTACAGCAGTCCTCATACGGCTCAATTGATATATCGTAGGTATCAATCTTGTAGGCAATGTCGATAATCTCCTGCTTATCCATACCTATGAGCGGTCTGAACACGAGCATATCGGTCGCCTCATCTGTGCACGAAAGCGCACCGATTGTCTGGCTTGCAACCTGACCGAGGCTTTCGCCTGTGATGAGTGCCTGACATTCGTACTTTTCGGCAATCTTTTCTGAAATCTGCATCATCAGGCGGCGCATAATGATTGTGAAAAGTTCCTCGGGACATTCATCCTTGATTTTCTCCTGCAGCTTTGTAAACGGCACGGTGTACATAACCATATCGCCTGCATATCTGCTGACTCTGCGGAGAAGTCTGACAACCTTGTCTTCGGCTCTGGGGCTTGTGTAAGGCGGACTTGCAAAGTGAATTGCAGTAAGTCTGATACCTCTTTTTGCCATCATATAAGCGGCAACGGGAGAGTCAAGACCTCCGCTGATGAGAATTGCGGCTCTGCCGCCTGTGCCGACCGGAATACCGCCTGCTCCTCTTACCGGCTCACCGTGAACATAAGCGCCGAAGTCACGGATTTCAACATTTACAACAAGGTCGGGGTTGTGAACATCAACCTTGAGATGCGGAAACTTTGAAAGGATTTCACCGCCGACCTCTCTGCAAATTTCGGGAGATTTAAGCGGAAACTTCTTGTCGCTTCTCTTTGCCTCAACCTTGAAGGTTTTTATATTTTTAAGCTGATTTTCAAGATATTTCGGAGCGGTTTCAAGAACGGATTCGATTGTTTTTTCACAAACGGCGGCTCTTGAAAAAGCGATAATTCCGAACACCCTTGAAACGATTTCGCAAGCCTTTTCAAGATCTGCGTCATCATCAAGCGGTTTTACATAAATTGTGGACTGTGCGGATGTAATCTCAAAATGGCCTGCACTCTTTAATGCGTGTTTGAGGTTCTTTTTGAGGACATCTTCAAATGAACGGCGGTTAAGTCCCTTGAGAACAATTTCGCCGTCTTTCAAAAGTAAAATTTCCTTCATAAAATGTATTCCTTTGTTTTAATATGTATTCATACGATTTTATTTGTGAGCAAGGGTTTTCAGTCCCTTTTCAATACCGTAACAAAGTGCGTCGATATCTGCCTCTGTGTTAAATTTTGAAAAGCTGATTCTCAGTGCGCTGTCGGCTCTGTCACGACCGATATTCATTGACTCAAGCACATAACTCGGTTTGCCCTTGGCACAGGCACTTCCCGAGGACACATAGACCTCAAGATTTTCAAGAAAATGGAGCATGGTTTCGCTCCTGACCTTTCCTGCCGAAATATTCAATACATACGGAAGTGCGTTTTCGGGGGAGTTGAGGCTCACACCGTCAATTTTTAATAGCTTATCCCTTGCGTAACTGTTAAGCTTTGAAACATAATCGTAATTTTTATCTATGTTAAATTCACCGCAGGCAACACCCATTGCGGCAATCAGCGGAATTGCCTCTGTGCCGGGGCGGAGTTTTTTCTCCTGCTCACCGCCGTAGTGAAGCGGAACAAGCCGTACACCCTTTTTCACGAAGATTGCACCCACACCCTTCGGGGCATGGATTTTATGACCGCTCACGCTGATTAAATCCGCATGAAGCCTTGACGCAGAAAGCGAGATTTTGCCGAACGCCTGAACGGCATCCGTGTGGCAGATTACATCGCTGTTCTTCGCCTTTACGGCAGAAAAAATATCCGTAACATTCATAATTGCGCCCGTTTCATTATTGACGCACATTACAGACACAAGAATTGTGTTTTCGTCAACCTTTTCAAGCACATCTTCCTTGTGAATTGTGCCGTCCTCACGGGGCATAATGTAGACAACATCAAAGCCGTTATCCTCAAGTTTTTTTGCGGATTCCATAATACTGCTGTGTTCAACGGCAGACACAACAATCCGCTTTCCTCTGCGTTTTTTAGCCTCGGCAACACCGAAAATTGCAAGGTTATTCGCCTCTGTACCGCCGCTTGTAAAATAGATTTCGTCGGCAGTTGCACCAAGCTTTCTTGCAACCTCTTTTCGAGCTTTTACAAGCTCCTGCTCTGCATACATTCCACGCAAATGGAGTGACGAAGGATTGCCGTAATTTTCGGTCATTATCTCAAACGCTTTTTCTGCCGCCTTTTGCGACACCTTCGTAGTTGCGCTGTTATCGAGATAATGCTCCATTACTTTACCCTCATTTCGTTTTACATAGCTGTACATATTAATAAGTATACTACAACAGTCAAAAAAAATAAAGTGATAATTCAAACATAATTGAAATTTATACGGCAAAAATATATGTAAATTAATTAACGGTGCAAAGGTGGCATTTTATGATTTCAAAAAAAGAATATAGCACGATTGTGAAAAATAATTCACCGAAAAGTAAATGTTTTGTGAACGGGACTAAGGCATTTTTCATCGGCGGTTTCATCTGCCTTATCGGTCAGGTTCTGACGGACTGTTATTCAATGCTTGATCTCAGCAAGGATGATGCAAAAACGCTGACTTCGGTAACGCTGATTTTCATAGGAATTTTGCTGACAGCAATCGGTGTTTACGATAAAATCGCCAAGCATGGCGGTGCGGGTACGCTTGTGCCGATTACAGGTTTTGCAAATGCGGTTTCGTCACCTGCAATTGAATTCAAATCCGAGGGATATGTTGCAGGACTCGGCGCAAAGCTGTTCATCATTGCAGGACCTGTCATAGTTTACGGTGTTACCGCATCTGTTGTTTTCGGTGCTGTTTTATGGGTACTGCATATGTTCGGGATTACCTTATTCTGACTTTTCAATAATTTAGACTGCAAAAAGAGGTGTCGCAAACGCTGACACCTCTTTTTCTGTTATATTGTTATCTTTTCTTGTACAAAACAAACCGTAGGGATGCTCATCTGACGCCCGCTTGATAAAATCTTATGTTTAAAAAAATATTTTGATGTGATGAATGTTGTGTATAATCTGTAGGGGAGAACCTCGTTCTCCCGCAGATAACAGCACATACATTATGATAATTACAAAGCATATAAATATCGCAAAGTCAAGTTTTATCTGTAGCAGCGAACCGAGTTCTCCCGTCTGAAAAATAGTCGCAATGCGTTGCACATAAATGTGCTGACTTTTGCTCATTAATTCAGACAGCACTTTGCTCCCTTTATCCGCCACCGGCGGCGGTCGCAAGGCTACCATTTGTTTTGATTGTAAAACCAAAACAATTTTTTGCAAATGGCAAATAAATTTTATATAACAAATGCTTTGTATTGTCCAACCGATTTTACAATCGGTTGGATTGGCGATCACTGATCGCCGCTACAGTTGAACAATGACTTTGCGACATCTATACACTTTGTATTTATCATAATGTATGTTCTGTTACTTGCGGGCGTCCGATGAACGCTTCTACTTGTAAAACCATACACCGTGTCGGGTGTTGCATTGAGATGTAAAAAATAGCCCGAAAAGAAAAATAATTCTTTTCGGGAAATAAAACCTGAAAAAATATAAAAAAGTCAGTAAAATCCGAAAAAAATCCGAAAATTCTCTTGACTTATTGATTATTTCAATATAGAATAATAAAATGTACCATAATGGGGATATGTACCGAAGAGGTCGGGAAAATCAGCAAAAAACTTTATCCGACAAGGGGATATTATCACAAAAATCCTTTTGTGTCAAGAGCTTTTTATGAGCAGATTTTCAGTACCGCTTGCCCCGTTTCATAGATTTTTTAAGGAGTGATACGCCTATGGTTAATGTCAAACCCGTAAAGCTTGGCAACACCGAAAGAATGAGTTTTGGTAAAATCGATGAAGTAATTGATATGCCTAATCTTATCGACATTCAGAAAGCGTCATACAAATGGTTGCTTGACGAAGGTCTTAAAGAAGTATTTAAAGATGTTTCGGGCATTACCGATTATCAGGACAACCTTGTTCTCGATTTTATCGACTACACACTTGATGTTGATCACCCGAACTACAGCGTAATTGAGTGTAAGGTTCGTGATGCAACATATTCAGCTGCTCTCAGAGTAACCGCAAGACTTTTGAACAAGTCAACGGGTGAAATCAAAGAGAGCAATGTATTTATGGGCGATTTCCCGCTGATGACCGCAAGCGGCACATTCGTTATCAACGGTGCTGAGCGTGTTATCGTTTCACAGCTTGTAAGAAGCCCGGGCGTTTACTATAAAATGGATCACGATAAAACCGGTAAGGAACTGTATTCAACAACAGTTATCCCGAATCGTGGTGCATGGCTTGAGTATGAAACCGATGTAAACGATGTTTTTTATGTTCGTATTGATAAGAACCGTAAGCTTCCCGTTACATCATTTATCAGAGCACTCGGTCTTGGCTCGGATGCCGAAATTCTCGACTATTTCGGTGACGATGAAAGAATGAGAGCTACTATCGAAAAGGATGCCGCTTCAAATGTTGAAGAAGGTCTTATCGAGGTTTACAAAAAGCTCCGTCCGTCTGAGCCACCGACAGTTGACAGTGCGCAGACACACATAAACAACCTGTTCTTTGACCCCGGTCGTTATGATATGTCAAGAGTAGGCAGATATAAATACAACAAAAAGCTCGGTATTGCAAACCGTCTTGAAGGTCAGGTTCTTGCAGAGCCGATTGCCAACCCACGCACAGGCGAGGTTATGGCTCTTCGCAATGAAAAAATCACAAAGGAAAAGGCTTTTGAAATCGAAAACGCAGGTGTTAAGATTGCCTATGTAAAGGCTGCCGATGAAACAATCGTTAAGGTTATTTCAAACGGTATGGTTGACATCGCTTGCTATGTTGATTTTGACGCAGAAGCAGAGTGTGATATCAAGGAAAATGTTCGTTTTGATGTTCTTTGCGAAATTCTTGATTCCTGTGAGAATGAGGATGACCTCAAGGAAATGCTCAGAAGCCGTGCAGATGAGCTTGTTCCTAACCACATCACGGTTGACGATATCTTTGCAACAATCAACTACCTTAACTGTGTTGCTCACGGTGTCGGTAATACAGATGATATCGACCACCTCGGCAACAGAAGAATCCGCTGCGTAGGCGAACTTCTTCAGAACCAGTTCAGAATCGGTTTCTCCCGTCTTGAAAGAGTAGTAAGAGAGAGAATGACAACCCAGTCACAGGATATGGAGTCGCTTTCACCTAACTCACTCATCAATATCCGTCCCGTAACAGCGGCAATTAAAGAATTCTTCGGTTCTTCACCGCTTTCACAGTTCATGGATCAGGGTAACCCACTTGCAGAGCTTACCCACAAGCGTCGTCTTTCAGCCCTCGGTCCGGGCGGTCTTTCAAGAGATCGTGCAGGATTTGAGGTTCGTGACGTACACTACACACACTATGGCCGAATGTGTCCTATTGAAACTCCTGAAGGTCCTAACATCGGTCTTATCTCATATCTTGCTTCATTTGCCCGTATCAACAAGTACGGCTTTATCGAAGCTCCTTATCGTAAAATTGACAAGGAAACAGGCGTTGTACTTGACGAAGTAACCTATATGACTGCCGATATGGAGGATAACTACGTTGTAGCACAGGCTAACGAACCTCTTGACGAGCAGGGAAAATTCGCAAGAAAGCGTGTAAATGCACGTTTCCGTGAAGAAATTCTTGAAGTTGACCGTGACCGTGTAGACTACATGGACGTTTCGCCTAAGATGGTCGTTTCTGTCGCTACTGCGATGATTCCGTTCCTTGAGAACGATGACGCAAACCGTGCTCTTATGGGTGCAAACATGCAGCGTCAGGCAGTTCCGCTTATGGTAACACAGAATCCTATCGTAGGTACGGGTATGGAATACAAGGCAGCCGTTGATTCGGGTGCGGTTGTAGTAGCAAAGGAAGACGGCGTTGTAACAAAGTGCAGTGCCGACGAAATCGTTGTTACCGATAACAACGGTGTTGAACACAGCTACAAGCTGATAAAGTTCAAGCGTTCAAACCAGGGCACCTGCGTAAACCAGCGTCCTGCCGTTTCAAAGGGTATGGAGATAAAGACCGGCGATGTTCTTGCTGACGGTCCCGCTACAAGCCAGGGTGAGATTTCACTCGGTAAGAATGCTCTTATCGGCTTCATGACATGGGAAGGCTACAACTACGAGGACGCCGTTCTTATAAATGAAAAACTCGTTTATAATGATGTCTACACATCAATCCATATAGAAGAATATGAGCTCGAATGCCGTGATACAAAGCTCGGACCGGAGGAGATAACAAGAGAGATCCCCAACGTTTCTGAGGACGCTCTTAAGGATCTTGACGAGCGTGGTATCATCCGTATCGGTGCCGAGGTTCACTCGGGCGATATTATGGTCGGCAAGGTTACACCTAAGGGTGAAACAGAGCTTACCGCAGAAGAAAGACTTCTCCGTGCTATCTTCGGTGATAAGGCAAGAGAAGTAAGAGATAATTCACTTCGTGTACCTCACGGCGAAAGCGGTATCATCGTTGACGTTAAGGTGTTCACAAGACAGAACTGTGATGAACTTTCACCCGGCGTAAATATGGTGGTAAGATGCTACATCGCACAGAAGCGTAAGATTTCTGTCGGCGATAAGATGGCGGGTCGTCACGGTAACAAGGGTGTCGTTTCCCGTATCTTAAAGCAGGAGGATATGCCTTTCCTTCCCGACGGTACACCGCTTGATATTGTACTGAACCCCCTCGGCGTTCCTTCACGAATGAACATCGGTCAGGTTCTCGAGGTACACCTCGGTTATGCTTGTAAGGCACTTGACTGGCAGATAATGACCCCTGTATTTGACGGTGCTCACGAGGCCGACATCAGAGCTTGCTTTGAAAAGGCTGAGGCTGAACGTGAAAACTACAAGGATAAGGATTCCGCAAGGATAGACTTCTCTAAGATTCCTATGCGTTCTGACTGCAAGACACAGCTTACAGACGGTCGTACAGGCGAGAAGTTCGACAGCCCTGTAACAGTAGGTTATATGTACTACCTAAAGCTCCACCACCTTGTTGACGATAAGATTCACGCACGTTCAACCGGTCCTTACTCACTGGTAACACAGCAGCCTCTCGGCGGTAAGGCACAGTTCGGCGGACAGCGTTTCGGTGAGATGGAAGTTTGGGCACTTGAGGCTTACGGTGCGGCTTATACACTTCAGGAAATCCTTACTGTAAAGTCGGACGATATAGTAGGACGTGTTAAAACTTACGAGGCAATCGTCAAGGGCGATCCCGTTCCTAAGGCAGGCGTTCCCGAGAGCTTCAAGGTTCTGTTCAAGGAGCTTCAGTCACTTGGTCTTGACATCAAGGTACTTGATGCTGACAAGAATGAGATTGATCTCAGACAGACTTATGAAGAAGACGATGAATACGGTCAGGCAGCAGGCGAGGATACATTTGAGTATGTAGCCGAGGACGGCTCTCTTGATGACGGTTTCACAACTAAGGATATAGACGAAGACAGCGAATTCTATGCCGATAAGGACGATGAAGATGATTTTGACATCGACTTCAACGAAAATGACGCTGACGACTCGTTTGACGAATAATCAGACGATGATTTAAGCATAGGCATTGACAGAAAAGCGTGTGTTATCACACATAAACTTCTATAGAAAGAATTGAGGTCTGTAAATTGGCATATAAAACATTTGATTCAATGAAGATCGGTCTTGCTTCTCCGGATCAGATCCGTGCATGGAGCTACGGCGTTGTTGAGCGTCCCGAAACAATCAACTACAGAACACAGAAGCCCGAAAGAGGCGGTCTGTACTGCGAAAAGATATTTGGTCCTACAAAGGACTGGGAGTGTTCCTGCGGTAAATATAAGAGAATCCGTTTCAAAGGTAAAATATGTGAGCGTTGCGGCGTTGAAGTAACACGCAACAAGGTAAGACGTGAGCGTATGGGTCACATAGAGCTTGCGGCTCCCGTATCGCATATCTGGTATTTTAAAGGTACGCCCAGCCGTATCGGTCAGGTACTTGATATATCACCCAAGAGACTTGAAGAAGTTCTTTACTTTACAAAGTATATAGTTGTCGATCCCGGCGATACAGTTCTCACAAAGAAGCAGATACTCACAGAAAAAGAGTATGCTGATATGAGAGAGCGTTATGAGGATGATTTCAGAGCCGAGATGGGCGCCGAAGCTATCAAGGAGCTTCTTTGCGAAATCGACCTTGACAAGCTGTCCGAGGAGCTTAAGAAAGAGCTTGAGGATACTCAGCAGGGTCAGAAGAGAGTAAAGTTATTAAAAAGACTTGATGTTGTTGAGGCATTCAGACTCAGCGGTAACCGTCCCGAATGGATGATACTCGACTGCATACCCGTAATTCCTCCGGATCTGCGTCCTATGGTTATGCTGGACGGCGGCAGATTCGCCACTTCCGACCTTAACGATCTGTACAGACGTGTTATCAACAGAAACAACCGTCTGAAAAGACTGCTGGATCTGGGCGCACCCGATATTATTGTAAGAAACGAAAAGAGAATGCTGCAGGAAG
>OHIN01001374.1_pt1 | contig 12817 bp, 10 predicted proteins | sample 1568261 | NCBI WGS metagenome assembly OHIN01 (sample SAMEA3879578, study PRJEB24766) | human gut metagenome | biome: human-associated habitat; feature: feces | place: USA | collected 1985/1987
TGGTAGACAGGCAGGCGGGAGTAACCGGACTCCGCGAAGGTCTGGGCGAGCTGCTCCAGCGAAATATTGTCCTCCACGGCCACCACGTCCACACGGGGGGTCAGGATCTCTTCCACCTCCACGTCATCGAACTCGATGGCGCTGCGGATGAGCTGGCTTTCGCGGTCGGTCAGTTCGCCGTCGCTCTCGGCCTCGCTCACCATGGTGATCAGCTCACCCTCGGTGATGGTGTCACTCTCGCTGCTGTGGACGAAGTGGCCCAGCAGCTTTTTCCACTGGCTGAACAGCCATGTCAGGGGGGTGAAGAGGGTCAGGAGCAGGTTCAGCACCGGGGAGACGGCGGTGGCGATGGTCTCAGGCATCTCCTTGGCGAGGGTCTTGGGGGTCACTTCGCCGAAGATGAGGACAACGATCGTCAGCACGATGGTGGAGGCGGTGGCACCCCGCTCCTCACCCAGCCACTTGGTAAAGAGGACCGTGCCGATGGAAGCAGCGGCGATGTTCACGATGTTGTTGCCGATGAGGATGGAGGAGAGAAGCTTGTCGTACTTCTCGGCCATCGCCAGCACCCGGGCGGCGGAAGTGTCGCCCTCCTCAGCGCGGCTTTTCAGGCGTATCTGGTTCAGGGAAGAAAATGCGGTCTCGGAGGCGGAGAAGAATGCGGAAAACGCGATCAAAACGATCAGCGCCACCAAGAGCGTTATACTGCCATCGTCCATAATAAAGGTTGATCAACTCTACTTTCTTATAATAATATGTTAACCAAAAAGTGCTTTCCACCGTTGCCTTCGACGATGAAAAGCACTTTGTTCAACGCCTATAATATCATATTCCACCCGCCGGTGCAAGCGTTCCGGTCAGGAGGAGAGATAAAACAGGTAAAAAGTTTGCGGTTTTTTAGCGGAGCACGAGGCTGGTGCCGTCGTAATCCACGGTCAGGGTCGCACCCTCGGGGTAGCTGCCCTGAATGATGGCCTTGGCGATGAGGGTCTCCACACGGCTCTGGATGAACCGCTTGATGGGGCGTGCGCCGTAGACACTGTCGTAGGACGAATCAATGATGAAGTCCTTGGCGGCGGTGGTGACATCCAGCTTGAGGTGCTTGCCCTCGTCCATCCGATGGCGCAGGTCTTCCAGCTGCAGGTCCACGATCTTGCGGGTCTCGTCCTTCGTCAGGCTCTTGTAGTAGACGATCTCGTCCAGACGGTTCAGGAACTCGGGGCGGAACTTCGACTTCAGCAGCAGGTCGATCTGCTTGCGGGCGTCCTCGCTCAGTTCGTTGGAGCCTTCGGCGCGGCGCTGCTCAAGGTCGTTCAGGATGATGTCGCTGCCGAGGTTCGAGGTCAGGATAATGACAGTGTTCTTGAAGTCCACCGTCCGGCCCTGACTGTCGGTGATGCGGCCATCGTCCAGAACCTGCAGCAGGATGTTGAAGACATCGGGGTGAGCTTTTTCCACCTCATCGAACAGCACGACGCTGTAGGGTTTGCGGCGGACGGCCTCGGTCAGCTGGCCGCCCTCTTCATAACCGACGTATCCCGGAGGCGCGCCGATCAGGCGGCTGACGCTGAACTTCTCCATATACTCGGTCATGTCGATCCGCACCATGTTCCGCTCATCGTCGAACAGGGCCTGTGCCAGAGCTTTTGCCAGCTCGGTCTTGCCGACGCCGGTGGGGCCGACGAAGATGAAGCTGGCCGGGCGGCGGCGTCCCGACAGGTCGGCACGGCTCCGCTTGACGGCCTGTGCCACGAGATGGACGGCCTCGTCCTGACCGATGATCTTCTTTTTCAGCTCACTCTCAAGGTTTGCCAGCTTCGCGAACTCGGTCTCGCGAATTTTTACCGCCGGGATGCCGGTCCACAGCTCGATGACCTTGGCCACATCGTCCATGGTCACCTGGATCTCGCTGGCGGCGGCCTGCTTTGCGGGCAGCTCAGCTTCCAGCTTTGCGATGCGGGTCTTCCGCTGGGCCACCTGCTCGTAGTCGATGGCCTCGTTGACGTCGGCAGACTCCATCTCCGCCTCCTCCTGCTTCAGGCCGTCCAGCTCCTTCTGCATCTCGAGGTATTCCGAGATGACCGGGTGGGCAAGGTTGCAGCAGGCGCAGGCCTCGTCCAGCAGGTCGATGGCCTTATCGGGGAGGTAGCGGTCGGTGATGTACCGCTCACTGAGGGTGACGATGGCCGAGAGGACATCCGCCTCCACCTGCACATGGTGGTGCTCCTCGTAATACTTCTTGATGCCGTTCATGACGGCCAGCGTATCGGCCACGCTGGGCTCTTCCACGCGGACAGGCTGGAAGCGGCGCTCGAGAGCCTGGTCCTTCTCGATATACTTGCGGTACTCGTTGAAGGTGGTGGCGCCGATGACCTGAATTTCGCCTCTGGACAGGGCAGGCTTGAGGATGTTGCCCGCGTTCATCGCGCCCTCGCTCTCGCCCGCCGAGGTGATGGTATGAATTTCATCAATAAAGAGGATGATGTTGCCCGCGGCCTTGACCTCACTGAGCAGGCCCTTGACCCGCTGTTCGAACTGGCCCCGGAACTGGGTGCCGGCCACGAGGCTGGTCAGATCCAGCAGGAAAATTTCCTTGTCCTTCAGGCCCACGGGAACATCGCCCTTGGCGATCCGCTCCGCGATGCCCTCGGCGATGGCCGTCTTGCCGACGCCCGCCTCGCCGATGAGGCAGGGGTTGTTCTTCTGGCGGCGGCTCAGAATTTGAATCGTGCGGTAAATTTCGCGGTCGCGGCCCACGATGTCGTCCAGTCTGCCCTCCCGGGCCTTGCGGGTCAGATTCTCACAATAGGTATCGAGGAATTTGCGGCGGGGCGGCTTCTTGCCGTTTTTCTGGGCCTTTTTGCCGTTTCCGGCTTCGCCCTCCGCCTTGACGCCCAGCGGGAAGGTCGCGCTGGAGCCGGGCACGAGGTCGTCATCTCCCTCGCTCTCCTCGCCCTCCGTCGGCTGGCCCATATTCATCATGAGGGAGAGGGGGTTCGCGTCTCCCATCTCGTCCATCATGCTCTCCATCCGGTTTTCCATGTTGTCCATGTCCTCGTCGGACATTCCGAACTGCTTCATCAGGTCCTCGACGGGCTTGATGTGCAGTTCACGGGCACAGTGCAGGCAAAAGCCTTCATTTTTCATCTGGCCGTTCTCCATCCGCTGGACGAAGATGATGGCCGGACGTTTCTGACAGCGATTGCAGACCATATAGGTTCCTCCTAAGCTCCCCTTTACAGGAAGGGGTTGAACAGATTGAATGCTTTATAGTAAAGGCTGCTGCTCATGACCGTGTCGTTCAGGACGGTCAGATTGCCGCCCGTGATGACGATGATGGCCCACACCACGCACAGCACAAGGTAGATGTCCATCGTGCTGGCGATGCAGCCGGTGAGCCAGCCCAGCCAGCGGTTGACGGTGCCGATGACCGGCAGCCGGTTAACGAGGCCCAGCACGGTGACCAGCATACTCACCAGCATCCGCAGCAGGGCAAAGGTCACGAAAAAGAGCACCACCGAGATGACCGGCGTCAGCAGCGGGGCCAGCACCTTCTGGACGATGACGTCCGCCAGCACCACGGCGTTGTCGCTGAGCACGGCTGAGATGGAGCGCTCGCAGGCCTCCACGATGGAGGCGCGGAAGCTCTCGGGCAGAAAGCCCGCGTACTTGTCCGCGATGCCGGTCAGGTCAACGACCCCTCCGGCAGAGATGCTTTCGGCGATCTGGGTGCGGAAGCTCCCGGCCAGAAACCGCTGGAACACCTCGACGGCAGCCCAGCCCGAAAAGACCCGGGCACCCACGAGGCTGAAGACGTTCCCGCCCAGCTGGACGCTGGCCGCGAGGAAGCCCTTGCGGGCGTAGCGCACGGCCAGCAGCAGCCAGACCACGGTACATACTATATCAAAAAGAAATGACGGATTCTTGAACATACCTTATTTTCCTTATTCTATCATGGATTGCCCGAGGCACTGGTCTCCGCCTCGGGAGGCGTCAGCACCTGCACGGTGTTGCCGCAGAAGACCAGCAGCTGCTTTCGGTCGGCCAGCAGGCCCTGCGGCCGGGCGGAAAGGCTCTGCTGCCACTGGGAGGCACCGTCGGTGGAGAGACACTCCACGCCGCTGTCGGTGAGCAGATAGAAGCTCTGCCCGGCCCGGACGATGCGGTTGGCCGCCTGCACCTGCGCTGTGCCCTCCACGTTCAGCTCACGGTCCAGCATCACCGCCTGACAGAGCTGGCCGGAGGCCAGCAGCAGGGCAGCATTGCCCGAGGCATCTACTGAGATGTCCCGGAGGGTCTGGCCGGTGAAGTCGTAGGCAGCTTTTTCGCCGCCCGATGCGTTGTAGAGGACAGCGCGGCTGTCGCAGACGGCCAGGATGCTCTGGGAACCGGTCCAGCTCAGCCACTGAGCCGCGCCGCTTCCGCTGCCCACCAGCAGGGGGTCGCCCTGCGCCAGGGTGACGACATAGAAATTCGTGACCATCTGGCCGCCGTTCACCGTCACCGCCGCCACTGCCAGCCGCCGCCCATCCGGCGAAAAGGCCAGCCGCAGCGGGGTGCCGTCGGCGATGGTGAGGCTCCAGCTCAGCAGCTGCTCCATTGAGGACGAGTAGACCCGAAGCCGGGCCGCGCTGCCGGGGTCCTCTGTGACGACGGCCAGTGTGCCGTTGTCGGCCATGGCACAGAGGGTGATGCTGCTCTCCATCGTCTTGGTGTAGAGGTTCTGGGTGCGGCTCTCCACCCGCAGCTCATTGCCCGAGCGGTTGTAGAGCACGAAGCGGTTCTTGCCCGCCGCCAGCGCTGGCCGGGCGTAGCCGCTCTGGATGGCGTTGAGGCGGGTGCCGGTGCGGGACCAGACCACGCATCCCTCTTCCCCCAACTCCACAAAGCTTCCGTTCAGGGCGGCAAGCTGCTCCACCTCCATGACGCCGGTCTGCTGGGGCCAGCCCGTGCCAGGGAAGAGCAGGATGCGGGCGGTGTCGGCCCAGTCCTTGGCCATGGCAACAGAGCTGCCCACGATGCCGGTGGTGAACAGCACCACCAGTGTCAGCGCCACGACGATGAGTGCCGTGCGGCGGATGCGCCGGTTCCGCACCCGCTCGCGGGCCTGCTCGAGGTATTCGACCCGGCCCGCCGAAAGCGGCTCGTCCGACACAGGCCGGGGGCCGCGCTGTCTTTTTCTCATACTCTCCTGTCCCTTCGTGCAATGACAGTGCTCCCAAAGGGGCGTTTTCCCTCCGGGAGCATCGGTCGTGTTTGCGTTATTCTATGGGCGTGTCGTAGTCCACGCTCTTGAGGAAAAGCCCCTTTGCCGCCAGCGTCGGGCCGGCGTTTTTCCGGTCGCAGCTGACGAGGATGCCCGGCACCGCCTCGGGCGCAAGACGGCCTGCGCCCGCCTCGCAGAGGGTGCCCGCGAGGATGCGCACCATGTTGTAGAGGTAGCCGTCTGCCGTCACCGTGATGTCGATGTCGTCGCCCCGGCGCTCGACCTCACAGGCCGTGATGGTGCGCACGGTGTCGCCGTGGGCGGCTGCCGAGCTGCCCGAAGCGCAGAGGGCAAGGAAATCGTGCGTCCCCACAAAATACTGTGCCGCCTGCTGCATCCGGTCGGCGTCCAGCCGCCCCGGCACCTTGGTGTAATAGCGGGAGGCGAAGGGCGAGTCGATTGGACTGTTGTGGATGCGGTAGAGGTAGGTCTTTGTGTGGGCCGCATAGCGGGCGTGGAAGTCGTCGGGCACCATCCGCGCCTCCAACACCCGGATGTCCGGGGGAAGATGCTGATTGAGAGCCAGCGGCAGCTTTGCCGCCGGGATGCGGGTGTCGGCGTGGAAGTTGAGCATGAAGCCCAGCGCGTGGACGCCTGCGTCGGTGCGGCTGCAGCCCTTGATGTCGGGGCGGCTGCCCAGCACCGTCTCCAAGGCGTCCTGAAACGCAGCGGCCACGCTCCGCCCGTTGGGCTGCACCTGAAACCCGCAGTAGTTGGTGCCGTCGTAGGCAAGTTTAAGCAAAAAATTCATGTTCGCTCTCCTCGTAAAGGCTCTCCCTTTGGGAGAGCTGGCGCGAAGCGCCTGAGAGGGCAAGGATGCCGGGAAGGATTCCATATGCCCTGCGATGTTATCGCTCCAACAAAGGCTTCTGCCGGTCGCTGCACAGCGGCTCTCTCTCCGTCGGCTTGCCCTCTCCGTCATCGCAAGCGATGCCACCTCTCCCAAAGGGAGAGGCTTTGCTCAGAAGTTCGGGAACACCAGCCTCGACGCCAGGATCACCGCAAAACACGCAATGCACACTGCGAGGTCAATGTAATCCTGTCTCGTGCAGCGCAGCACCTTGAGGCGGGTGCGGCCGTCGCCGCCGCGGTAGCAGCGGCACTCCATGGCCATGGCCAGCTCGTCGGCGCGGCGGAAAGCCGAGATGAACAGGGGCACCAGTACCGGCACCAGCGCCTTGATGCGCTCCGTCATCTTGCCGTTGTCCAGCTGTGCGCCGCGGGCCTTCTGGGCGTTCATGATCTTATCGGTCTCCTCGATGAGGGTGGGGATGAACCGCAGCGCGATGCTCATCATCATCGCCAGCTCGTGCACCGGGAAGTGGAGCTTCCCGAGGGGCTTCAGCAGCTGCTCGATGGCATCCGTCAGGACGATGGGGCTGGTGGTGTAGGTCAGCAGGCTGGTGCCTGCGATGAGAGCCATGACACGGACGGCCATCAGCACAGCATACCGGATGCCCTCCGCGTAAACGGTCAGAAAACCGAGCTGAAACACCGGGTCGCCCTCGCCTGAAACGAAAAAGAGGTTGAGCACCGCCGTAAAGACGATGATGGGGAAGATGGGCTTCAGGCTCTTGACGATGAGCCGGAAGGGGATCTTTGCCACCGCATACATCACAGCGAGGAAGACCAGCGAAAGCGCAAGGCCCAGCGGGTTCGACGCCGCAAAGAGCAGCACAATATACAGGATGGTCAGCACCAGCTTGAGCCGGGGGTCAAACCGGTGGACAAGGCTGTTGCCCGGAAAGTGCTGGCCGATGGTAATATCTCTCAGCATCCGGCTGCACCCCCTTCCTGCGTATTTTCATTCCGGGGCAGGACAAGGGTCTCTCCCGCATCCCGCCGGGCCTTTGCTGCCAGAATGGTCTTGACGGCGTAGGGGATGGTGTAGACGTCCGCCGGGACGTCCACCCCCATCTCCCGCAGCTTGAGGAAGATCTTCGTCACCTGCGGGACGGAGAGGCCCAGTTCCAGCAGCTCCGGCGCACGGGCAAAGACCTTTTCCACCGTATCGTACATGGCGATCTTCTTCCGGCTCATCACCAGCACCTTGTCGGCGTACTTGGCGATGTCCTCCATGCTGTGGGAGACGAGAAGCACGGTGGTTCCGGTCTTTTTGTGGTAGTCCTTCACCTCCGAGAGGATCTCATCTCTGCCCTCGGGGTCGAGGCCCGCCGCAGGCTCGTCCAGCACGAGGATGCGGGGCTTCATTGCCATGACGCCGGCCACGGCCACACGGCGCTTCTGACCGCCGGACAGCTCGAAGGGGCTGCGCTCCAAAAGCGCCTCATCGAGGCCGACGAACCGGGCCGCCTCATGGACGCGCGCGTCGATCTCCGCCTCGTCCAGCCCCATGTTCTTGGGGCCAAAGGCGATGTCCTTGTAGCAGGTCTCCTCAAACAGCTGGTACTCCGGGTACTGGAACACCAAACCGGTCAGGAAGCGGAAATCTCTTATCTTTTCCGGCTCGGCCCAGAGGTCGCGGCCATCAATGATGATCTTACCGCTGGTGGGCTTGTTCAGCCCGTTCATATGGGTGATGAGGGTGCTCTTGCCGGAGCCGGTGGCTCCGATGATGCCCACGAAATCGCCCTCTTCCACCTCAAAGCTCACGTCGTCCAGCGCAGTGACCGCATTCGGCATACCGGGATTGTAGACATAGCTCAGGTGTTCTACTTTGATGATGCTTGCCATGCTTCCGCCCCCCTTATTTCAGCAGCTCATACAGAGCCTGTGCGCATTCGCCGGTGTCGATGATGCCCTCGGGCAGGGGGATGCCGGCCTTGACCAGCTCATCCCGCAGCTCTGCGGCCTGCGGCACATCGAGGCGGAGGGCGCGGACCTTCTCGGTCTGGCTGAACACCTCTTTCGGCGTGCCCTCCATCACCACATTGCCCCCGCTCATCACCAGCACACGGTCGGCCTGTGCGGCCTCCTCCATGTAGTGGGTGATGGACACCACGGTAATGCCCATGTCCTTGTTGAGGTGGTGGATGGTCTGCATCACCTGCTCACGGCCCCGGGGGTCGAGCATGGCGGTGGCCTCGTCGAGGATGAGGCAGTCGGGCCGCATGGCAACGACGCCTGCGATGGCCACGCGCTGCTTCTGGCCGCCCGAGAGGTTGTGGGGCGCCCGCTCCCGGAACTCGTAGATGCCCGCCATCTTCATTGCGTCATCGACGCGGCGGCGCATCTCCTCCGGCGGGACGCCGAGGTTTTCCAGCGCAAAGGCCACGTCCTCTTCCACCACCGTCGCCACGATCTGGTTGTCGGGGCTTTGGAACACCATGCCCACGGTCTGGCGGATGTCGTAGAGCTTATCTTCGTCGGAGGTGTCCATCCCCTCGACGTACACCTTGCCCTCCTCCGGCAGAAGGATGGCATTGAAATGCTTGGCAAGGGTAGACTTGCCGCAGCCGTTCGCGCCCAGCACGGCCACGAACTCGCCCCGCCGGACCTGCATGGAGACGCCGTTGAGCGCGTAGCCCGGCTGCTCCGAGTCATAGCGGAACTTTAAATTTTCTGCTGTCAGTATCGTTTCACTCATTTGTTTTCTCTTTCTGGTGGTGCGCCCCTCCGAAAGGGGCTGTACCCCATACTATAAGGTGGTCAACCTCTCCGTCACGGCTGACGCCGTGCCACCTCTCCTATCGAGGAGAGGCCTTGGCATTCCGGAAAGTTCCGCCTCTTCGCCAGAGGCTCCCCTACTAGGGGAGCTGGCGCGAAGCGCCTGAGAGGTTGTACGAAGGACAACCTGACCGTGAGCCGGAGAGGGCTATTCCAGATCCCCCAGTATCCCCGGCCAGAGGGCCTGCTCCTGCCGCATGGCGACGAAGCAGCAGTCGAGGTACATTTTATTCACCGCCGCGACGATGGTGCCCCGCAGCAGCCGTTTTTCGTCGTTGGCGTCGGGGTCGAGGTCGCGGATGGAGGAGCTGGCCCCGAAGATGAAGGGCAGGCAGTTCTCTACCTCGTCGCAGAAGGAGTCGTAGGCCTCGGCGGCGGTGCAGTGGGCGCGCTGCATCCGGAACAGCATCTCGATGTTTTCCAGCGAGAGGACGTTCTTGGACAGCACGATGTAGAGGAGAGCGGCCAGCTGCTCGCGGGAATACTTCTTTTTGACGGGGTGGGAGATGACTCCTTTCTTGACATAATTGCTCACCATCGAGGGGGTAAGCTCCACCCCGGGGAAGCCCCGGAAGCAGCTGTTGACGAGCTGCACGGTCTGGTCGAGATACAGCCCCACGGAGGGCAGCTCCCGGTAGCGCGGCAGGGAAAACCCGGCGGCGCAGGCCGTGACACGTCGTTTCATTTCCTGATCCATGCTGGTAGTATAGCGCATTTTCACCTCCGGGTCAACCGTTTATGAAGGTCTTGTAAAGAATTTTGCAAATCACTTGACAGGGTTTTGAAAAGCTGATATAGTGGACTCATCGAACGTAAAAAATGCGGCGGACATCCGCCGGAATGGAGATAGATGAGATGAAACGAATCGTTGTGGACTCTTCTGCCAGCCTGTATCAGCTGGACGGCGTAGATTTTGCCGCCGTCCCCCTCAAGATCGTGACCGACGAGCGGGAATATCTCGACGATGGCACGCTGGACGCCGTGGAGATGGCGACCACCCTGCGGACCTACAAGGGCAAGACCAGCACCTCCTGCCCCAACATCGGCGACTGGCTGGAAGCTTATGAGGGCGCAGATGAAATTTATGCCATCACCATCACCGGCACCCTGTCGGGCAGCTGCAACGCCGCCCAGCTGGCCGCCGAGGAGTATCAGGCCGAGCACCCGGAGGCAAAGGTCTTTGTGCTGGACAGCCTCTCCGCAGGGCCGGAGCTGGTGCTGCTGGCCGAGCACATCCGCGACCTGCTGGCCGAGGGGATGGCGTTTGACGACGTCTGCGAGGAGATGCTGCGCTACCGCCGCCACACCCACCTGCTCTTCTCGCTGGAATCGCTGGCGAATCTGGCCCGGAATGGCCGGGTGAAGCCCGCTGTGGCCGCTGTGGCGCGGATGCTCAACATCCGGGTCATCGGCAAGGCCAGCGATGTGGGCGAGCTGGACGTTTTGTGCAAGACCCGGGGCGAGCACGGCGCACTGGAGCGCCTCGTGCTGGAGCTGAAGGGCCACGGCTACGCCCACGGCAAGGTGGTCATCGCCCACTGCGGCAACCCCGCCGCCGCCGAGCGCCTGATGCACATGGTGCAGGCTGTCTTCGAGGGCGCACAGGTGCGGGTGACCGAGTGCGGCGGCCTGTGCAGCTACTACGCCGAGCTGGGCGGCCTCATGGTGGGCTTCGAGGACGCGGACGCCTGAGCTTGAAATCTCCGCATCTCTGCGCTATACTATTTCCATAAAAATGCTGCCGAAAGGCAGCGGGGGAGGCGCAGATGTTCTTTCGGCTGCCGGTCGTACGGTTCTTCAATCGTGTCATCAACAGGGCCACGGTCACAGTGGCCCTTGTTTTGCTGCAGATCGGCTGGCTGCTCTGGGCCTTCTTCTCCCTCACCGCCGGAAAGGTGTGGGTGAATGCGGGACTGAACGTCCTCAGCCTCTTCATCACCCTCTACCTCGTGCGGAAGGACGAGAACAGCGACTACAAGATCATCTGGCTCGTCCTCATCGGGCTGATGCCCCTGCTGGGCGGAGCGCTCTATCTGGCCTTCGGCAACAAGGCCCCCGCCAAGCGGATGCGCCAGCGGATGCAGGCGGTGGAGCGCCAGCACACCGCCGACCTCGCCCAGCAACCGGGCCAGACCGACGCCCTCGACCCCGCCAGCAGGGGACTGAGCCGGTATGTTTCGGAGTACGGGCCGTACCCCGCATGGAAAAACTCCACGGCAAAATATTACCCCTGTGGTGAGGCCATGTACCCTGACCTGCTGGCCGACCTCGAAAAGGCAGAGCGGTTCATCTTCCTCGAGTTCTTCATCGTCCGCACCGGCAAGATGTGGGATGGGGTAGAGGACATCCTTGTCCGCAAGGCGGCGCAGGGGGTGGACGTCCGGCTCATCTACGACGATTTCGGCAGCCTCTTGGGCCTGCCGTCGGACTTCGTGGTGCGGATGGAGCGGGCGCACATCCGGTGCATCCCCTTCAACCCCGTGGTGCCGCTGGTGTCGCTGGTCATGAACCACCGCGACCACCGGAAGATCGTGGTGGTGGACGGCAGCGTGGCCTACACCGGGGGCATCAACCTCGCGGACGAGTATATCAACGCCGAGGAGCGGTTCGGCTACTGGAAGGACGCGGCCCTGCGCACCGAGGGCGCGGCGGTGTGGAACTTTACGGTGATGTTCCTCGAGCACTGGAACGCCTTCCGCCCCAGCGAGACGGACTACACCCCCTTCGCGCCCCGGCCCGAGGCCCTGCCCGACCGGTCGGACGGGGTGGTGCAGCCCTACGGCGACAGCCCCCTCGACGAGGAGGCGCTGGCCGAGACGGTCTATTTGAATATCATCCATCAGGCCCAGCGGTACGTCTATATCTACACCCCCTATTTCGCGGTGGGGGAGACCATGCTGGAGGCTCTCAAGTCGGCGGCCAAGCGGGGGGTGGACGTCCGGCTGGTGCTGCCCGGCATCCCGGACAAGAAGCTGGTCTACCGGCTCACCCGGTCGTACTATCTGCCCCTGCTGCGGGCCGGGGTGCGCATCTACGAGTTCAGCCCCGGCTTCCTCCACGCCAAGTGCTACGTCAGCGATGACCGCGCCGCCGTGGTGGGCAGCATCAACATGGATTACCGCAGCCTCTTCCTCCACTTTGAGTGCGGGGCGCTGCTGCTCTATAACAGTCAGGTCATTGCGCTGCGGGACGATGTGCTCCGCACCCTGCCGGAGTGCCGGGAAGTGCAGCTGGCCGACTGCCGCACCTCGCTGGCCGGGACGCTGCTGGACAGTGTGCTCCGCCTGCTGAGCCCGCTGATGTGAGCGATACTGCGGTAGAATAAGTGGCGAAGTTCGAACTTCGCCAGCTGACCCGAAGTTCGCCACTCTGGCGAAGTTTGTTTTACAGCGTTGCTGTGTCATTATTTTGGAACTTCGCCAGATAACACGTCGGTCTCAGAGCACAGTTGTAAATTTTCTGCGTGGTGCTTGACTTTTGCGGGGAATCGCATATAATAAAGATGGTAAATGTGGAAGCCAAGATGTCATTGGCACACCCAAAAGGAAAAGACCCCCTCCCGGAGCGGCAATCTCCGAAAGGGGGTCCTTTTTAGTGCTTACGGCCCTTCAGCCATCCGTCAAGCCACTTGCAGATGTAGTAAGACGCTACATTTGCTGCGACGGACAGGATGAAAGTAGTAATATCAGGCATTTGCCACACCCCCTTCCCATAAGTAAACTGGGCGGGTCAGGCCGCAAATTTATTATAACATAGAACGATACAAAAAGATACAGCAAATGATTCCGCCCATCATACCGCTCTGCTCCCCCTCATACACTGAGGGACAAGGGGGTGTGCGGATGGTGCAGGGGACGGAGATGCTTTTCGCGCTGTTCGGCGGGCTGGCGATGTTCCTCTACGGGATGGACAGGATGAGCCGCG
>OHIN01001384.1_pt1 | contig 12741 bp, 8 predicted proteins | sample 1568261 | NCBI WGS metagenome assembly OHIN01 (sample SAMEA3879578, study PRJEB24766) | human gut metagenome | biome: human-associated habitat; feature: feces | place: USA | collected 1985/1987
AGACAACAATCCGAGCGCGCTTGGTCATCCGGATGCTTCCGTCCTCCATTTTGGCGTGCAAAAGGGTGCTTTTCTTGATGCCGATACGGTCTTCATCCAACGTATCAAACACGGCAGAAAGGCTACCGAAATAGAAGTCTTTCTTCTCAAAAATCAAATGAACATGTACTACCTTAATCTGTCCCATATCGCACTTTTTCTACTGCAAATATACCAAATAACGCTTATATGGAAGAATTTACACCAAATTATTTTCAGTCACACCTCAACTTTGTACTCAAAATAAGAGCCGCCAGAACAGATGTCATTATGGCGCGTTCTAACGGCTTTATAAAGCTATTCCAATAAAGAAACGGGAGTAAAGCCAAAAGGCAATAGAGGCAAAGAAAACGGCCTCATTTGAAGGGAAATCAGTATATTTGCTAAAAAGAACAGGCTATGGATTTATGTGAGAAAAAGAAAGAGTTTCAACGCCTATTACTGTCTGGCAAACATACTCAGACAGAAATAGCAAAGATTTTACAAGTTTCAAGAGTTACTGTAAATCAGTGGGTAAGAGACTTACCTGCAACGTCTTATATCAGAATCAGAAAGAATCTTATAAAGGAACTTGACCGTTTATCCAAATCCCCACAAGGAAATGAAGATATGATATTTAAGTACATTCAGAACTTAGACACGTTGGATAGAATGATTAGAAAGGCCAAGTATATCCCCGAAATATAATCCGTGTAAACGGTTGTGTAAACTTTCACAGCCATCCGTGATATATTTAGCCCGTTCTAAGTAAAAGCAGTGTCAAGGTTGAGTTAAGAAAAACACGCTTCGTTTTGTATCCCTATTTTCGCCATCAAACAACAACTATATATAAATCAATACCTTACATATATTTATTCTCTAATCTCATTTTATCGCTTCGTTTTGTGCCCCATAATCCTCATCTTCTTTGAATGACTCATTTCTGATTTGTGATACATCATTTAATCCTATGATTGGAGTATTAGACAGGCCATGAATATGAATGATAGGATAAAGTAAGTTACTTCGGTTAAATATTGTTTGTCCTATCTCTATAGATCCAGACCCTTTCATGTTCAATATTGCTTCTATCGTATTTGTATAATTAAATGATATGATAAAAGTTTCATAAGTACTCGTTTCCCATTTTTTTACATATGAGCGAAATTCTTCTTTGAAGATTTCTCTTAAATATCTTTCTGGATGTGCTAAATCTCTTTTTAATTTATCTTTTTTATCAGCATCACTTTGAATATTATCCTGTTCAACCTTCATAATATAATCACGAAGATTGTCATTCAAATCATTGTAGACCTTTTCCATATCTTCTCTACGAGAGAATTCTTTAGTATATTCTCCCATTGCTATTTCAAGATCTGACCAATATTGATACCGTCCTTCATTGTCTTTATCATGTTTTAGATGCTCTTTTAATTGAGCAATCTGAATATCATTACTTTCAATATTTAAGTAATATGTATAGAAATCACTATAACTGGTCTTGAGGCCAAGATTCAAATCAAATCCATTGCCAATTAAATATACAACTTTCATTATTTTACTTTAAACTATAGATTATAGACTGTTTCATCCCCGCAAATATTGCGAATTTTCATCCGCAGAGGCTGATGGTCGCAACGGATACAGGCATCCCAGTATTCGGTTGTTTTGGTTCCGTTCTTGATGACATATCCCACCTTATCAATCTTGATTTCGCTATCGCTATGCCAGGGCGCGTCTTTCTCGGCCGCAGTACAATCCAGACTTATCCATTCGATGGTTTCCAGCCCTTCGTCGCTGACGAGGATAGGCGTGAAAGTCTTTTCCTTACCTTTGGCCTTTTGCTGTAATACTTGTAACTGGTTTTTCTGGTTTATTTCGTAAATCTTCTGCCGTACACGGTCACTTTGGAACTGCTTGATTTCCACTTTCCATCCGTTAAACAATCCGTTTGACTCTTCGGAAACTTCCCATTCAGCCGAGTCTTCGACTACCACATTGTCGAGTACCTGTTTCAGGTCGCGAAGCTCTATCATGACAAGTGGATTTCCTTGCTCTTTTATGAAGCGCTCGATCTCTTCACGATTATCAATGTCAATATAATAGACGATGACTCGTTTCGTGTTGTCTGGTAAGTCGGGCATGGCTTCACGAATGATGCGATTCATCAAAGGCTTGTCCAACACGCGGGTGCTACCATCCATCAGATTGGGGAGATAGACGGGCGTCATGCCGTATTTGGTATCAACAATACTGCCTTCCCAAAATTTGTCCAAGGCATCCTCGTTTCTCAGGCCTGGAATCAGTTTCTTCAGGCGATCCATAGTCTGCACAGGGTTGCGATACAACGAAACGCCATCTTTTATCTCTCTTATGTCGAATTGGGCTTTGGCTGCCAGAAGGCGGTCGCGCGTCGTCTGGATACTGTTGATGTTAATATCCGTATGAATGAACTTGCGTCCCAATCTGTTTGCAACGGCTGCCGTAACACCGCTGCCACCAAAGAAATCGGCGACAACCATTCCTTTGTTGCTGCTGGCATTGATAATTCGTTCGAGAAGGGCTTCGGGCTTTTGGGTTGCATATCCAACGGGTTCTTCTTTGTCGGCAGGTTGTAACATTGATATCCGCCAAACATCATCTATCGTTTTTTCGTCAGTTTCAATATATATTATGTTCCCATTGTCATCTTTGGCATTAACGAGCTTTTGAGTCTCTTTATTCCAAACTCGTTTGATTTGCTTAATGCTATTTTCTCTTCTTTCTTTTATTGGGGTATAAATATAAGAGTCCCCTTTTTTGTAATAAAAAATAACATCATGATTAGATGCAAAGCGATTTACATTTCCTTGCATTTTATTATAATAATACCAAACTATTTCATTAACAAAATTATCCTCACCAAACACCTCGTCTAACAATATCTTTACATAATGTCCAATATGCCAATCCAAATGCACATAGAGGCTTGCCGTATCACTCATTACCGACTTGATAGCCATCAGATTCTCGTACATCCAGTTGAGGTAACTTTCCTTGTTCCAAATGTCACCATACATCTTTTCCTCAAACGAACGCAGTTCCTCGATATCCAGTTCGCTTTCGGCCTGACGGATGGCTTCGGCCACTTTGGGATTGCGACGAAGATACACTTTTTTGGCATAATCGGCACCGCTGGCAAAGGGAGGGTCAATATAAACCAAGTCCACGGTAATACCTTTGTCTTTTAGGTAAGCACAAGCCGAAAGGCATTCGCCACGAAGCACAAGATTTCCATCTTCGTTTTTCCCTACACGTTCTTGCAACTCGGTTTCGTATAGAGGCATACCTTGCTTGATGCGTTCTTCCACACGGTCGTTGTCTCGATAGCGAAGGATGCACTTGGTGCGTACAAAGTTGTCGAGTACGGCTTGACCTTCCAATGTATTGGGAAAATAGGGTATGTATTTGATTGCCATTATTTCGTTGTTTAAAGGTTGAAAAATTCTTTGATTGCTTTTATTGTCTTTTTCTCTCTTTCTTCTTTAGTAAGAGTATCTTCAAGATATAAGAAGCGGAAACGTTCGTATCCGAAACGTTCATTGTTTTTACGAATAAACTCGGTTTCCATAAACTGTCGGCGGTCGGCGAACTTGGCCGCAAATCCTTCTCCTTTCGTCTCAATGATGATGATGCGGTGAATGGGACCATCCTCATTACGCTTCAACAGCAAAAAGTCGGGCACATACTTACCGATATACCTCCACTCTCTGCCCGTCTGTTTATAGCAGTCTATTTTAAAGTCGGTGAGTGTGTCATCACCATTGAAATAGATTTCTAACTGAGATTTATATTCTCCCAAAATAGGTAAAACAGAGTCCTTGAAAAATTCACGCTCCAATCCACTGTCGAAACGATAAGGCAGATAATGATAGGTCTGTTTGCGTTCTGGATATGGATCAGTTGGCTCAGGTACGGGATATCCCATTTTTTTCATCTTCTCTATCAGTGCTAATTCCTCAGGTGATAATACCTTATTCTGTGCATTAGCGTCCCAATCCACAATCGTTTTGACAACGTCTTGAGATGGGAAAAATGGTTTGTCATCTTGCACAGAAATAGGAGAGACAAGTCTTTCTATTTGTAACAGACTGGCTTTGCAAGGAACAATCTCCTCTTTGACTGAGAAATCACGTTTGGGAACAAAAGCCCTGCGAATGAGCGAACGGATGCTGTCGTGGTCGTACTGGTTATCGTATCGCGTATTTCCTATTTCGTCTTTTACCGTGATACGCTTAAAAATATTTTTAAGAATGTCTTCATATTTCTTTAGACTTTCCAGAGTCAGCGTGCTGAAACTTTCTTTTGCTATCAGATACAACCACTGTCGAAAAGAAATGTATTCGCCTGTTTCTGTTTCGGCCAAGTAATGTCCAAGAACTTTACCTTCCAAGTCTTGTTTATGAACTAAAGTAGTATCCACTTCTACGAAAACATTTTCATCTGTCAGCTTTTCAGTTGTATGCGGGTGCTCTTCTGTAATTAAAGTCTGATAAGAAACCTTTAGTTGAAAAAAATCAATGGGTGGAACTTTCAGTTTGTCCATTCTGGAGAAACGTTCTATCTGAATGTTCTTCTGGTGCTTGCCTTGATTGAATTCCTGTAAAGAGATGTTCTGTTGCTGCTTCAGCTGTTTGTTCAGCGTATCGGCATTGAACTTGTTCAGCCATATTAAAGCAGTTTCATCCGTATTCTTTACGACTTGGCGCAAGCATCGGCAACTGGTTTGCAACACCATATTTGTCGGACACACTCCTTTTTGAGGCAAGATAACACCTGTCAGGCTTTTACAGTCCCAACCTTCCTTACCGATTTGAACTAACAATACAATACGGATTTTTGAAAAATCAGTGTCAAGTGAATCAAACTCTGTTTCAGAGCCTTCCGGTTGTGGATAAGTTTTATTCCCTCCATGATATTTCAGAATCGCCTCTGTTGGGTTCAGACCATATTCTGAAACGATACGAGTAACAAGTGGATAAATCAGTTCTTCTAATGTTTCTATCTTCCCGCAATAAATAGCTAACTTGGCACAAGTACCATTGGCGTAAACCGTATTACGATATTTATCCAAAAATTCCTTGACTCCGTTTTTTACGATGGTTTCCATATCGTTATCAGCGTATTTTACTTCGGGTACTTTAAGGAAATTCCCTACACCTTTTATTAAAGGATAGTAATAAACCACGTTGGAAAGGTCGGTATTCTTTATCAAAAAAGAATCTGTCAATTTGACGCTTTCTGCTTTTTCAAGATAAGGTGTACCTGAAAAACCCAATACGCCACAAAAAGAATGTTTTTTAGTCCAGTCTTCTACTACTTGGCGCAGCTTAATTTCTCCATCTGCAGCATGATGTACTTCATCTATGAATACAGCCAGATGAGGAATTCTTCCAATAATATCACGCAACTCATTGGCTATGCGAATTTTTGCCAATTCTTCTTTGTCGAATATATTAGTATCTTCATCTTTATCTACGCGGTCGAGGATTACTTTCTCTGCATTAGTTATAGCAACCAGTCCCATCAAGTCCTCCAAAGGTTGATGGTTATTTATCTTTTGGGCATTCGGATTTCTTATCAGATTACTTTTTTTGGCAGATTTCTGCTCGTCGAGAATCTCAAACTTGATCATTCTTTTCAGATTGGAAGCCGTAGGCTCAGGAATTATCCATGTCGGATCGAATTCCTGGATATGCTTTAAACTTGGAATGATAGACGATTTCAAACCAGAAGGAGCCAATACCATGAAATTATGGGCAAAAGCCGGATTATCGGGTTCATTCAGCGCAAAATATAAGTCCAGATAAATGAAAGCAGCCATCAAGTAAGTCTTTCCAGCTCCCATAGGAAGACTGAAAAGATAGTCTGTATAGTTTACGCCATAAAATATCTTTTTAAAGACATCTTCATAATTGATGTGTTCGCTCTGCGATTTAATGACCTTTTCTAACTCTGGTGCTAACTGATTTCCATTTTTGTCTGTTAATAACGAATATTCCAATAACGCGGCGGTAGCTTTGTTTGTAGAAAGTATATTCCGGGCTTCTACTGTTAGTTCCATCGTGTTAAAATCCAAACTATTGAATTGTCCTTCAGTAAATAATTGCCACAAAGGTCTGTTACCACAAGCAATTTTTAGAAACAGATATATTTTGATTGCCTCAATCTGGGCATCACGCATCTTGTTTTGCACATAAATATATTGTATCAATTCACGGATGGTACAATCAGCTGAATCCATCCATTCATCGCATTTCTTCTTTATCAGTTTGTAAAACATAGTTTACTTATTACTATCTATTAAATCTTTAGGATCAACCTGAAGAGTCTTCATTATTTCAAACAGTATTTCTTAACTTGGCTGTCAGTGATTGTGAACAATAAAATCGACAATACAGAAGCTTTTGTCAAGGTTCTCTGCCAGTTAAGTCTGTTTGAAGCCTTCTTCTTCAAGCACTTTTTTATTCAGTTTTTGGGTTTATCCTTTGTTATTTTACAAAGATAAAAAATATGATTCTTATAAAAAGAGAAAAGGAGAGGAAATCCTTTTCTTGGCAAAAAAATTGCGTTAGTTATGCCTCTAACTTTTTTGTTGGTGGTGAAAAGGCGGGCAAACTTGGCAACTCTACTCTTTTTTTGTAGATGTTTCCCTGGATAAAACGCCATTTCTCTCAATACCGCCAGCAAGAGGCGCAGCAGCGCTGCGCCTCTACAGTCATTTCCCTTTTTCAATTCTCCATTATAAATTGTTAATTTTCAATTGTATCACGCCTCTACAGTCATTTCCCATTATCGCTGTTTATAGTCATTCATCTCATGCTGAGCATCTTTTGCCAATTCTATCATTTTGCTGACGTTAGCAAAATGATGGACAATTCTCGAGTTTCAACTTTCAAACGGCAAGCGCACCAATGAATTGAAATACTGTTTCAATAACCATTCCTGGGCTTTGAGTTTGATCATGGCCTGACGATCATCTTCGCTGATGTGCAGCGTGTTTTGTGGCCGCCAGCGGGAAAACTGCGCCATTGCGTTGAGTTTTTCTTCCAGGCTGTTACGGATAAAACCGCGGCTTTGCAAGTCTTGATACAGAATACTTGCCAATGGAATTTCCAAGTCCGGACAATTCTTGTATTCGTGAAATCGTCTGATGATCAGTAGGTTCATCTTTTCCTCATTGTATTCGCGGCTCACCGCCGGCAAGGCTTTGACTTCCTTTTCCTGTTCTATCTGCTTGATCACCCGATAGCGCAAGTCGCTGGTTTTGTAGGCTTTCAGCCATTTGCAAAATGTGCGTAAGTTGACTCCCGAATAATCGCCGTACTCGCCTTTGGCGCCCAGTTCGAAGCAGATCACGATTTCGCCACGATGCAAATAAGGATATGATTCTTGCAAATCGGAACTTAACTTGGCCGTCAGCACGCAGATGTCTTTTTCGTTATAGGTCTGATAACCAACCATGATGTAGCTTTGTACGATCTGACTGGTTATGAATGCAGACAAATCACGCGGTGTCATGTCAATGATGCGGGGCGTTTGAAACGCCATCCGCATCTTGTTGGTAAATATATCTAGATTCATAACGGGTTTTGTTGCATTAATTGATAAGCCATTTCAGAAGCACGTTCGGCAACAGCCATCGCTTCTTCTACTTTGGATGTTTTTTGTGTTGTTCGCGGCGCGGAACATTTGTTTTTCTGATTTTGTTCCATGATTTCTTTCGCGGAAGCGAAATTTAAACATCGCCACCAATTTTGAAATCTTCGTTTGTAATCATTGATGTTTAGAATGGTCCCGGTATCACCAATGCTAATCAGGTGCATTTCAAAAATATGCATGACTGGTGGTAACAAATCGAGTATTTTATGTCCTTTTCCGCTCATCATTGAAATCGAATAAAGCCATTCTTCATCAGCGAACAGTTCTCTTCGTTTCTGCTCGCACTCTTGTATAAAAGGAGACTTCATTTCGATGGTTTCAAAATTTTCTCTCGCGCGCGTAAGACAACTATCACTACTAATAAGGTTTTCTCTACTTTCCTCTACTTTACTTTTCTTTCCTTTTCTTTGTGGAGTTTCTCCCGAAATAACTGGGGGTTTTTCGGGAGAAAATGGGATTAAAATATACAATAAGTCTTTTTCTAATCCCTTGTAGCTATTTCCTTTAACCGCAAAATATCGCTTTTGGATAGAAGGCGATGTCAAAATCAGTGAGTTTCGCAAATTTTTGTTAAAGAGATCAACTTCCACCATAAAGTCTATCATTTCCAGGATGGTTTTGTCTCGTTTGTGAAACTGATCCGCCAAGTCGAAGATGTATTCATCGCTCAACTCGATGAAGTAGGAATTACGATAAATGTCCGTCAGGAGTTGCAGATATAAAACAAATCCCAATTCTCTGTACTTACGTATTAATTTTCTGATTTTTATGTTTTTCAGAATATCGGTGTCTGTTGGGAAATAATCTAATCCCAATTTTACTGGTCTTGCCATATTTTTTTTCTTTTTGTTTGATTATTAATTTGTTATTGTTTGTTTTTTTCTTTGTTCTTTTCTCCGTTCTTTCTGGTTTGACCCAAGTTGTATTCGTTCTTTTGGCTTGACCCAAAAGAACCAAAAGGTCAAGTGATTGCCTGTTCTTTCTGGCTTGACCCAGAAAGAACCAAAGAAGTCAAGGCTGCGTCTGCTGAGCTACTCCGTCTCTTCGTTTCGCTGTGCGCGCCGCAAACTCGCTTCGCTCAGACAGCGACGCTCCGGCCGCTCCACTTCGTTCCTTCGCTTAACGCTCACCAGAACGAGGCCGAAACAATTGAAAATTGACGATTGACAATGGACAATGGACAATTTTCTTTTTCTCTTTCATTTATCCATGGAACTTACCTTGCGACTGTAGAGGCGTAGCGCTGCTGCGCCTCCTGCCAACGCAACAGAATGTAACAACGAAAAACATAATAACATTTTCACATCCTTCACCATAAATCACAGAGTAAAAGATAAATAAGACGTTTGTGAAGGATAAAAAAAATAACGGCTGACTTCCTCTGATGGGAAACCAGCCGTTTATTTTGTTATATGGATATTCTATTAATTGAAAATATAGCGAACACCTACCTGGAAGCTCCAGCATTCGTCATAATTTCTATTCAATGAATAAGTTTCTGTAGGAGCATTACCTTCAGCATCTCTCCACAAAGAATAAATTGGTGTGTTATTTTCATTTACACCTTCATATTTCAAGATGCGTCCTGAATTTGAGTTTCGATTCGTTTTTGTTACACCCCAAGCCTTATTCAACATATTACCTACGTTCATAAAGTCAAGACTGATTTGCAATGTATTCTTGGACTTGCCAGCATTCACGGTAAAGTCTTGTGCGATACGGAAGTCAAAACGATGTACCCAAGGAGCGCGGGCAGCGTAAGCCTCCGCATATTCACCCTTATGATTCTTCAAATAACCATCTTGATTAACGAAAGCCCAGAAATCAGCCCGATCAGCTTCATTCTTAAACAAGATTTCGCTATCATCTTTCGGGATATACATCAAATCATTGGCAATGTTATCACCATTCATATCGTTTGTATAGCAGAATGAGTTGCCATAAGGAGAATAACCTGAATAGAACAAGTTCAAATGCAGACCATTTGTAACTTTATTATTCGTAAATGGAACATAGTAAGAGAGAGATCCTATAACTTTATCAGGAACAACATACTGAGAACGTTGAACAGTTACAAAATTCGGTCCGTCAATTGTAAACAAGTTTGTCCATGCTGATGTTGCGTTTGAACCTGGCATACCAGATACTTCTTTAGATTCAGTATGTGTATAAGCCAACATCAAATCCAGATTATCTATCGGAGTCGCATTCATGGTAATATTACCAGTCCAACCGTGTCCCTTACTTGTATTTACTAGCACACAAGCATCACTGATATTATCATAATATTCATAATTCGCTGGATAGATCAATCGGTTATCAGCACCATTAAAACGACTCCAAGTATCATCAATCGGTTTAATATTGTAGTTTTCCAACATAACCGCATTGATATTCTTGGTATACATAAACTCACCTGTTACCGTAAATGGGAAAGAAACAGGCAACTGATAGTCAAGTGCGATCGACGATTTCCAAACTTGCGGCATACGGAAATCACTGTCAATAGCAGCAATACTACTTGGTACAACACCATCACCCGGTTTTGTCGGCAAGCCTAATGTTTCAATCATCTGGTTTACGTCTGTAATCATACCTCCTTTCAACAGATCTAAACGCGGGTCACGAGAACTAACTGCACCATCTTTATAAGTAGTTGTAATTGATACTAAGTTCTGGATCATACCTGTATTAGTCGGCATGTTCGTAAAGAATACCAAAGGCAAACGACCAGCAAACAAACCACTACCACCACGTACTTTCAAGGATTTATCTTTGAATACATCCCAAACAAAACCTACACGAGGAGATACTTGCATCTTCGCTCCCGGCCAAGAACCTGTATCTAATTTACGACCACCAAAGTCTAAAGCATCGATTGCTTTATTACGAACTAAATCACTATTGTCGAAGAACAATTCATCTAAACGTAAGCCATAAGACAGTTTGAAGTTTTCAACGATATTCCATTCATCTTGAACATACAGACCTATCTGATTAAAAGCAACTTGAGCTGCAGGCTTTTCATTTCCTTCATATCCATAAGCCAAAGCAAAAGATTCGGGAGCTGCACCATTCAGGAAGTCGTCCAGACTGCTATAACGATAATAACCTGTACCATTACGCATATAAGCATTATTAGCCATCTGATGTTCATAACTGAAACCAGCCGTCAATTTATGAGACCCTAAATAATATGTCAGATTGTCGGTCACATTCCAAATCTTGTTATGGACACCATTATTGAATGTAAACAATTCGTAACCTGCAGAAATATACGGCAAAAGTTTCTGATTACCATTTTCATCCAAACCCTGCATAATATCAATGAAAGGGAAAAGATCAGAATTGGTACCACGAATGTCTTCAATATTGGTATAAGTAAACAACAACTGGTTGGAAATCTTATCAGAAAAACGGCTATTTAAGTCGGCTGATATAGACATCACGTTGTTATCCATCGAATACAAGCTATTAGAAAATGCCATTGAGTATTGAGAAAAACGGTTGAAACTCAAGCGTTGTCCGAAGTTACCTGAAGAACCATTGGTTTCATTCCAAGCTCTATTTTTTGTATAATTATAACGGACAGCCAACTTATGGTTATCATTGATATTCCAGTCAATACGTCCTAATAATTTCAAATTAGTCTCATCTGCTGGATAGTCTGTATATGAACCCGGATCATAACCATATTTATTCTTTAAATGATCAGCCACCTTCTGTAAATCGCCTTTACTAGCCTGTGAAATATAATTATCAGGATCGGCAACACCATCTTCGCTTGCTCTCCAACGAACTACCTGTTGCGGAACTTTCTCATATTCCACGTTAGCAAAGAAAAATAACTTATTCTTGATAATCGGACCTCCGAATGTAGCACCGTAAATGTGTTTGGATTCTTGTGGACGAGCACCTAAATCTTCACCGTCTATGTTATTTCCACGCATGTTCTGGTTGTAATGGTAAGTATAGGCAGTCCCTTTAAATGTATTTGTACCCGATTTCGTAATGGCATTGATACCACCACCAATAAAGTTAGTCTGACGAACATCAAACGGAGCAATAACAACCTGAACTTCCTCAATCGCATCCATGGAAATCGGATTTCCACCACCAGGAAGATTTGAAGATAGACCGAAGTTATTGTTGAAATTAGCACCATCTACCGTAAAGTTAGTAGAACGGCCATCACCACCTGCAAAACTCATACCTGAAGCATAAGGAGACAAACGGGCGATATCCGATACGCTACGGTTAATTGTCGGGATATTTGCCATCTTCTCATTAGAAATATTCAAAGAAGCTCCTGTTTTTTCTGTGATAAATTTAGATTTAGAAGCAGTAACTACAACTTCTTCTAATTGTTCAGAAGATTCTTTCAAGGCTACTTTTAAATTATAAATTTCACCTAATTGCAAGACCACATCCTTATAAATTGCTGTTTGGTAACCAATATAAGAAACTGTTACCTTATAAGGACCACCCGTTCTCATACCTTGTAAGTCAAAACGACCATCCAAGTTTGTAACGGTACCATAAGTTGTACCAGAAGGCTCATGCAAAGCAACAATTGTAGCTCCTATAACAGGCTCATTGTTACTCGAAACTTCACCACTCATACTTGCCGTTGTTACTTGAGCAACGACAGAAAGCGTACACAAGAAACTAAGTAATGTCAATAAAAACAGACTGTGTAATCGTTTACGCATAATGTTAAATATTAAATGAATTAAAGATTTGTGCAAAATTATACAAGAACATTGTTCCCTTTGATTTCAGAAATATATCTTATTTATTACATTTTTATTTCGTAATCGTCAGTATCTAAATTAATCAGATTGTTATTGAGATACCAAATAATTACAAAATACCTTCAGATATATCAGATAACCAAAACATAAGTTCTTTTATTTGTTGGAATTCTATTCAACCCACAATATTCCTTAGCTGCCTCCCATTATTATAGATTCCATTATGTAAAATTAATGAACGCTACTTTAAAAATATGTTGCAAAAATA
>OHIN01001385.1_pt1 | contig 12734 bp, 10 predicted proteins | sample 1568261 | NCBI WGS metagenome assembly OHIN01 (sample SAMEA3879578, study PRJEB24766) | human gut metagenome | biome: human-associated habitat; feature: feces | place: USA | collected 1985/1987
CTGCCCCAGCGCCAGAAAGCCGTAGTTCACCCCGGCGTGGGGCAGGCCGAACAGGTCGGTGGAGAGGGCTGGCAGCACTGCCGCCAGCGCCGAGTAGCAGAAGGTCAGCCCTGCATACACCCCTACGACGGCCCATCCACGGGCTGACCAGAACACCACCGAAAGCCCCAGCGACGCGCCGAAGAGGATGAGGTCGGTCGGCCGCCGACCAATTTTGTCGCTGAGCAGGGGCATCAGCAGCCGCCCGGCCGCGCTGCCCACGCTGCCCAGCACCACGGCCCAGAGGGCGGCGCTCTCGTCCAGCCCCCGCTCCATGCCCAGCTTCAGGATGATGGGGCTGAACAACAGCACTGCCGGGGTGGAAAAGCAGACCGCTCCGGCACAGAGCCAGTACTGGTGTGTGCCCAGCATCTGCCGGGGCGAGAGGTCGAGGGACGGTGCGGCGTCCCCCTTTCCCTGCCCGCCGGGCCGGGGCTTTTCCGGCGGCGGGTCGGTGAGGAGGGCGCTCCCCGCAAGGCAGACCGGCAGGGTCAGCGCCCCCAGCGCCCAGAAGGCCCCTCGTATCCCCTGCACCGGCCCGAAGCCCCGCAGCGCCGTGCGGACGAAGACGGTGAGGAAGGCACCGCTCAGGCCCACCGCGCCCCCGATGACGCCGGTGGCAAGGCCCTTCCGCCCCCGATACCACTTCTGGGCGCAGGACTGGATGGACGGATAGAGAAAGGCCGTGCCGAGCCCCGCCGGGATGCTGAACACCCCAAAAAAGAAGCTCCCCTTCCCGGCCGGGAGGGCCGCCGCCCCAAAGAATCCGCCGCAGAGCAGCCCCGTCCCCCAGAGGGCCGCAAAGCGAGGCCCCCGCTTGTCCTGCAAAAATCCCCCGATGACGCATCCGACGCCGAAGGCCGCGATGAGCACCCCGAACGCATAGCCCGCCCCCTGTTCACTGAGTCCGTATTCCTCCATGACCGGCTTCTGGAACACGCCCCACGCAGCGGGCAGGCCGGTCAGCACCTGTATCGCCGCCCCTGCCGCCAGGATGGCCCAAGGTCTTGTTTTCTGCATCCTTTTCATCACCTCAGCCATTAGTGTGTCCTTTTCGATTGACAAAAAGACAGTATTCTTTATAATTAGAAGGGTATTATATAGCAATTCAACTTTTTAATGCAACAGCAACAGCGTTGAATTGCATATCGCAAATATGCTGTTTGACTGTTGCACTAATTTCTTGACTTGCGATAAAAATCATCTCTCATGTTGCGCTGTCGTGTGTCCTGACCGCAGGGCACTCCCGTTTCTGGTTCAAGTAAGCCTGTGTGTCCCGCGCAGGCCTTGCCGACACGCCAGTGGCTCCCCCTTTGGGGGAGCTGTCGCGTCAGCGACTGAGAGGGCTATAAAGAGAGGACATACACTATGAAAACTCAGGCCTTAAAAGGGATGCGCGACCTTCTGCCCAACGAGCAGACCCTGCGCGACTACATTCAGGGCAAGATCCTTGAGACTTACCGCGCATCCGGCTTCGAGCGCATCTCCACCCCCATGCTGGAGGATATGGAGAACCTCGACAAGTCCGACGGCGGCGACAACCTGAACCTCATCTTCAAGGTGCTCAAGCGGGGCGACAAGCTCACCGCTGCCCTGAACTCCGGCGACCCGAAAGAGCTTTCGGATATGGGCCTGCGCTATGACCTGACCCTGCCCCTGAGCCGCTTCTACGCCGCCAACAAGGACAAGCTCCCCCACCCCTTCAAGGTCATCCAGACCGACCGCGTCTTCCGCGCCGAGCGCCCCCAGAAGGGCCGCCTGCGTGAATTCGTCCAGTGTGACATCGACATTCTGGGCGACGAAAGCCCCAACGCCGAGGTCGAACTGATCGACGTGACCACCCGCGCCCTGCTGGGCATCGGCTTCGACGGCTTCACCGTCAACATCAACGACCGCCGCATCCTCCGCGGGATGCTGGAGAGCATGGGCTTTGCCGCCGACACGCTGGACTCCGTCTGCATCACCTTCGACAAGATGGATAAGATCGGTGCCGACGGCGTCAAGGCCGAACTGCTGGAAAAGCAGCTGCCCGAGAGCGCTGTCAACGCACTGGCCGACTTCATCGCCGCCGGTGAGGTGACGCTGGACGCCGTGGCCTCCCGCTGCGCCGACCCCGCCATCGCCGACGACCTGAAGTATGTCCTCGCCACCGCCAACGCCATGGCCGCAGGCCGCTATCAGGTGGCCTACTGCCCCAGCCTCGTGCGCGGTCAGGGCTACTACACCGGCATGGTGTTCGAGATCACCTGCCCGCAGTTCAGCGGTGCCGTTGCAGGCGGCGGCCGCTACGACAACATGGTGGGCAAGTTCCTTGGCACGCAGGTGCCTGCCGTGGGCTTCTCCATCGGCTTTGAGCGGGTGTGCGGCATCCTGCTGGAGCAGGGCTATCAGATTCCCGGCGCCAAGCAGAAGATTGTCCTGCTGTACACCAAGGATGCCGATTTCCCTGCCGTGCTGGCAAAGGCCGCTTCCCTGCGTGACAGCTACAACGTAACCGTTCTGCCTCAGGGCAAGAAGCTGGGCAAACAGCTGGGCCAGCTGGAAGCCGCCGGTTTTGTGGGTGCCGCCTTTATGGATAAGGACGAGATCAAGATCTTTGCACAGCAGTAATTCTTCTGAAGCGTAAAAAGTCCCGGTGCAGTAAACCCGAACTGCACCGGGACTTTTTTTGCGTCTTGCTTGCTTCTTGTAGGATCAGATGGTGAACTGCACCACGCAGAAGGCCGCGTAGATGCACAGCAGAGCGATGCCCTGCGGGCGGCTGAGCCTGCCTTTGATGAGGGCCGGCACCGTCAGCAGCAGCATCACGGCAAACATCACCGGGAACTCCAGCACCAGCGATGCGTTGTGTCCGAACAGCATGGAGTTCTGCGGGATGGTAAAGGGTGCCACCACTGCGGAGACACCGCTCACCAGCACCAGATTGAACACGTTCGCGCCGATGACATTGCCCAGAGACAGCGCACCGTGGCCCTTGGCCAGCGAGGTGATGGCCGTGACCAGCTCCGGCAGCGAGGTGCCCAGCGCCACAAAGGTGAGCGCGATCACCGACTCCGGCACGCCCAGTGCCTGTGCGATCAGGGTGCCGTTATCCACCAGCAGGTTCGCGCCCACGGCAATGAGCACCGCGCCCACGGCCAGCAGACCCAGCTCCCTGGCAAGGGATCCATTTTCGTCGGTCTCCTCCGCTTCTTCCGGGGCGGGGGCGTTCTTCATCGCCATCACGTTGCAGACGATGTAGGCCGCGAACATGGCCAGCAGCACAAGGCCCACCGGGCGGGAGTAGTAGCCGGTGGTATAGGCCACGCCTGCATAAAAGGCTGCTGCTACAAAGAAGAACAGCACCGGCGTGCGCAGGCTCTTGGGGTCTACCTTGCCCGGCTTCACCGCAATGGTGATAGCCGCAATGAGGGATGCATTACAGATGATCGAACCGATGGCGTTGCCATAGGCGATCTCGCCGTGGCCGGTGAAGGCCGAGGTGGTGGAGACCATGACCTCCGGCAGGGTGGTGCCAATGGACACCACCGTAGCACCGATGAGCAGCTCCGGCACATGGAAACGGCGGGCAATACCCGTGGCACCATCCACGAACCAGTCACCGCCCTTGATGAGGCACAGCAGGCCCACGATGAACAACAAAACAGGGATAAGCATAGTTTTTTCTCCTTTTGTTTCCGGCAGAGCAGCCATAAAAAAGAGACCTCTATTACAGCCTGCCCAGAAACGGGAAAGCGTAATAAAAGTCTCAAGCATCCGGCACCGCAGCGGGCATTTCTGCGGGGATGCCGCTGCAGCACGGCGCATCGTTTTGCGAACGTGCGCCCTCTACTCCCTTTTATCCGGAAAGTATTATACCGATTTTTGCACCAAAGTGCAAGAGGAACGTTGAAATTTCATCCAGCCTTGGCCACTTTCTTTGCGTTGGGATAGATGCGCTCCATACGGACGTCATCAAAATGGTCGTCCAGCAGCGTATCGATGCTGTTTTTGGGGCCTTCACCGCTGGTGCGGGCATCGTACCGGGCCAGCGCCAGCGCACTGGTGAGCATGTTCACCGCCATGAACACTGCCAGCAGGACAGTCATCCATGGGCGGACGCGGCTGCGCACCTTCTCCATGCCTCTGAGCACCAGCGGATAGCCGTAGCGCATCCATATCACCGCCGCAATGCCCCAGAAAAAGCAGTACAGCAGGTTGATGCGCCCGCCCAGATTGAACTTGAACTTGCTGTAGTCCCAGAACACGGTGCCGAACAGCCGCTCGGTGACGGCGCTGCACACGTATTCGTACACACCGCCCATGACGGTGCCGAAGGCGAACAGATAGCGGTCGCTCCGGTCCTTTTCCTGACGCAGCAGCACCGTTGCCAGCACCAGCGCCAGACCCCACACTACGCTGAACGGCCCCCAGACCAGACTGGAGCGGCTCATCCAGACCCCGGCGGTCACGCGGCAGAACACCGTCTCCACCATGTCGCCCAGAAACGCGCCGATCACGAACAGCCACAGCAGGTCGGACACGCTGAGGAAGTTCTTTTCCCCCTTCCGGAGCGCAGTCTGCTCCTGCCGGGCCGCAGCCGGGTAAGCATACTGGATGCGTTTTTCAATGTAAAGCGCGATCCTGCGGCGCAGCGTATCCGACCGCTCCCCCAGTCTCTGGTTGAGCTGCTCCAGCACCGGGTGACGGGCCGCATACTGCTGCACCAGCACTGCCGACCCGATCTGGTCCAGCACCGCCACCGTCAGCGAGACCCATACTGCCGGGCGCAGCAGCCAGACCGGGATATGCGCACACAGCCGCAGCAGCACATCATTGCCCCACAGCACACTTGCCGTGCCCAGTGCACCCCACAGCAGCGAATACTGCAGGCACACATAGCCGTTCAGATTGAATTTTTTGCCGGAATAGTCCCACCACTTGCGGCGGTGCAGACGTTCCAGCAGCTTGGCGGTGATCCATTCCATCACCGTTGCCGCCATCATGCAGGCAAAGAACAGGTAGACCGGCTCGGTGCGCAGGTCGCCGAAACTCACGGCCAGCAGCACGCCGGTGGTACCGTAGATAAAGCAGAACGGGCCTGCCGCTGCACCGCGGTTGGCAAACCTTCCGCCCCGGATGGTCGCGGCTACCGTCTCCGCCACCCATCCCAGAAAGGAATATACAAGATAAATAACACTCAGAGTATAGAAGTTCAGCGTCATAAGGTTCCTTTCGCTTCCAGTTTTTTCTTACTGCATTGATTGTACCCGTTTTGGGCGCTGTGTACAAGAGCCGTGCAGAAATTTTGTCACTCTGCGACGCGGCAGGCTCTCCGGGCATCTCTGAAAAGACGAAGATCCCGCCTGTTGCTTTGTTTTCGGATACATCTTAGAAAAAGGCCCTGCCATCCCGAAGGACAGCAGGGTCCAAAATTACAGCTTGAATTTACAGAGCGGAATCACAGCTGGCTCTTATACAGCTCCACGATCTCCTCCACGCTGGTGTCGCGGGGGTTGCCGGGACGGCAGGCATCTGCAAATGCGGACTCGGCGAGGAACTGGATATCCTCTTCCTTCAGGATGCCGTACAGATTTGCGGGGATGCCCACGTCTGCGCTCAGCTGCTTGACGGCGGCGATAGTGGCGTCAGCGGCTTCCACATCGTTCATCTCGTCGATGCCCACAACACCCATGGCCTTGCCGACCGCGCGGTAGCGCTCACCGGCAACGCTCTTGTTGTACTCCAGACCCACCGGCAGCAGAATGGCGCAGGCCACACCGTGCGGGGTGTCATACAGAGCGGACAGGCCGTGTGCCATGGAGTGGACGATGCCCAGACCCACGTTGGAGAAGCCCATGCCGGCGATGTACTGGCCCAGAGCCATGCCCTCGCGGCCTTCCGGAGTGTTCTGCACAGCGCCGCGCAGGCTCTGGCTGATGAGCTTGATGGCTTCCAGATGGAACATATCGGAGATGACGCAGTGGCCCTTGGTGATGTAGCCCTCGATGGCGTGGGTCAGAGCGTCCATGCCGGTGGCGGCGGTCAGGCCCTTGGGCATGGAGGACACTGCATTGATCGAACAGCTTCGTGCCGACACCGCCCGGACGCTGGCGTCGGATTTTCTGGAAAAGATGCGCGGCATCGGCTACAGTCCCGCACAGACAGCCGCGCTTTTGGAACACTGGGACGCAAAGGAGGACCGCAATGAGTGAGCTTTTGAGCTGTGAAGCACTGACCAAGTGCTACCAGAAGGATAAGACCGCACTGGAAAATGTAGACCTGCACATCGGCTTTGGCCGCATCGTGGGTCTGCTTGGCCCCAACGGCAGCGGCAAGACCACCCTCATCAAGCTGGCGAACGGTCTGCTGCAGCCCAGTGCAGGCAGCATCCGGATCGCCGGCATGACCCCCGGGCCGGACACCAAAGCCATCGTGTCCTATCTGCCGGACGCCGACTGGCTGCCGGACTGGATGCGTGTGGAGCAGCTGGTGGAAATGTTCCGCGAATTCTATGCCGATTTTGACCCCGCCAAGGCGAACGAAATGCTGGCCCGGCTGGAACTGGAACCGAAGGCGCGGCTCAAGACCCTGTCCAAGGGCAGCAAGGAAAAGGTGCAGCTGATCCTGGCCATGAGCCGCGCCGCAAAGCTCTACCTGCTGGATGAGCCCATTGGCGGCGTGGACCCTGCCGCCCGGGACTACATCCTGAGCACCATCCTGAACAACTACAGCCGGGATGCGACCGTCATTCTATCCACCCACCTCATCGGCGATATCGAGCCCATTCTGGACGAAGCCGTATTTTTGAAGGATGGCCGGGTGTTCGCCCACCGCAATGCCGAAGAGCTGCGCGAAACCGAGGGCATGAGCGTGGATGCATATTTCCGGGAGGTATTCAAATGCTGAAACAACTGTTAAAATATGAATTCAAGGCCACCGGCCGCACCTACGGCGGGCTGTATCTGGCCCTTGTTGCGCTGGCAGTGCTGAGTGGCTTTTCCCTGCGCAGTTCTTCCAAGGACGACTTTGCATCTCTGCTGCTGTTCGCCTACATGATCGTAGCCGTTGCGGTGGCAGTGGTGTCCGTGATGACCATTGTGACCCGCTTCACCCGCAATCTGCTGGGCCGCGAGGGCTACCTGATGCACACCCTGCCAGTGACGGAAAGCCAGCTCATCCTTTCTAAGCTGATCTCCAGCGTAGTTTGGATGCTTTGCAGCAGCATCGTGGGTATTTTCTCCTTTGCGGTGATGCTGCTGGCTCTGTCTCTGAACAGCGCGGCCCTGCAGCAGCTGCCGGAGCTGTGGCAGAAAGTGGTGGAGATCTTCCGAGAGATCTTCCGCATGACCGGCAGCTCCGGGTGGCTCTGGCTGGCCTTTGAAACGCTGAACGGGCTGGTGGCACTGGTGTCCAGCATCCTGTGCATCTATGCCGCATGCATGATCGGCCACCAGTTCAAAAAGCACATGATCCCGGCCGGTATTCTGGCATTTTTCCTGCTGTCCTTCCTGCAGAACTGGCTGACCGAAGGTGTCAGCAGTGCCGACATGCTGCAGGCTGTTTCCTATCCCACCCTTGGCGGTGTAGATGTTTCCATTGCTGCGCCCAGTGCGTTCACCACCCTGTTCGGGCTGGCGGTCAGCATTGCCTTTGCCGCAGGGTACTTTCTGCTGACCCGCTGGCTGATGGAGCACAAGCTGGATCTGGAATGATTTTAATGTCCTCCGCTTTCGCTCTGGACATTTTCAGCGGAACTATTTCTTAATTGCAATAAGGCCGAACCATAAACTTCATCTGATACAAAAAACATCTGCAAGCTGCCCCATCCCGGGCAAAGTTTGCAGATGTTTTTCTTGTTATAGAGTGTTCAGCACTCGTCGTACTGCTTTTTCAGGTAGTTCAGGCATTCCACCGCGTTTTCCGGGGTGGTATTCTCCAGCGTTGCAAAGATATAGGGCTTTTCCTGCTTTGCGAACCGCAGGATGGTGCGGTAGTCCTCCATGCCTCCCTGCCCTGCACCCGTAGCAGCCAGCTGGCCGCCCGCATCCTTGCGCAGAAAATCCTTGAAGTGGATCATGGCAATGTCCTTGCCCAGAAGCTCGATGGCCTCGGCAAACACTTCCTCGCGGCGGTCCACATTTTCCATGTTCAGCAGGTTGACGGGGTCGAACAGGATCTGCAGGTTCGGGCTGCCGATCTCGTCCAGCACGGTGCGGGCGCGTCTGGCATCGTACACGATGTGCTTGACCACCGGCTCAATGGCAATGGTCACGCCGTACTGCTCGGCACAGCGCACCACCGGCTTGAAGTTCCGGATAAAAGTAGCAAGGGCTTCGTCGCTGCGGCACTCCGGACAGAATTTGTACTCCGCGTTGGGCGCACCGGTCTCGGTGCCCACCATGCCGCAGCCCAGCAGGCTAGCAAAACGGATATGGGCATAGTATTTTTCCTGAATGGCGTGCAGGGCATCCGCATCCGGGTGGGCCAGATTGAGATAGTTGCCCAGCACGGCAATGTCGATGCCGTTTTTCTCAAACAGATGCCGCAGGTACAGCGCATAGCCGGGGGTCAGGGCGCTGGGGGTGCAGGGCAGCTCCTTGAAGGATTTGCTCAGGGCCACATGGGCGCAGGTAAAGCCTTTCTGGCGCACCAGCGGCAGCACCTGTTCAACGGGCAGCTTTTCCGCGTCATGCAGACGCAGGCCGAATTGGATCATGGAAAACCTCCTCCTTTCCCGCACAACACGCGGGGTTGCATTGACCTTATTATACACGAAAGCTGCGTTCCATGGAACAGCCTGAAACAAAAAAAGAGCATCACCTTGTACCCTCAACGGATACAAATGATGCTCTTTTTTCAGATTTGGTTCCAACAGATGCGGCTCTTTCTCAGCGCCGGTACTTTGCAGCGGCCTGCAGGCGCTGCATCGCACGGTCGAGCGCGATCTTGCTCTGATAATATTCATGCATGCTCTGCTGATGCTGCAAACGCTCCTCGGCACGGATGCGGGCAGCCTCGGCACGGTTCTTGTCGATATCCTCCGGACGCTCGGCGCTGTCCACCAGCACCATCACGTAGGCAGGCGTCACCTCGGCAATGCCGTCGCCTACCAGGATGTCCTGGCTTTCACCGTTCACCTCAAAGTGCAGGATGCCCATGTGGATGGCCACCAGCACCGGGCTGTGTCCGGCCTGTATGCCGTACACGCCATCGCTGATGGGCAGCACAAGGTCTTCGCAATCGCCCTGATAGTACTCACCGCTGGACGCAGTGATGTTCAGCATGAACTTGTTCATCAGACGGCACCGCCCTTTTCCTCAGCCAGCTTTTCCGCCGCCTTCTGGCGGGCATCTTCCAGCGTACCAACGTTGAAGAAAGCCCACTCCGGCAGATCATCGGCCTCGCCGTCCACAATGGCGGCAAAGCCGCGCACGGTATCCTGCAGCGGCACATACTTACCCTTCAGGCCGGTAAAGTTCTCGGCCACAGCGAAGGGCTGGGAGAGGAACTTCTGCAGCTTGCGGGCGCGGGCAACGGTGAGCTTGTCATTCTCGTCCAGCTCATCCATGCCCAGAATGGCAATGATGTCCTGCAGCTCCTGATAGCGCTGCAGAATGGACTGCACCTTGCGGGCCACGCGGTAGTGCTCCTCGCCCACGATATCTGCTTCCAGAATGCGGGAGGTGGATGCCAGCGGGTCCACGGCCGGGTAAATGCCCTGCTCCACGATCTTACGGGACAGCACGGTGGTGGCGTCCAGATGTGCAAAGGTGGTGGCGGGGGCCGGGTCGGTCAGGTCGTCGGCGGGGACGTAGACGGCCTGCACAGAGGTGATGGAGCCTTCCTTGGTGGAGGTGATGCGCTCCTGCAGAGCGCCCAGCTCGTTGGCCAGAGTGGGCTGGTAGCCCACAGCAGAAGGCATACGGCCCATCAGAGCGGACACCTCGGAGCCTGCCTGCACGAAACGGAAGATGTTATCAATGAACAGCAGCACGTCCTTGTGGGTCTCCTCACGGAAGTACTCTGCCATGGTCAGGCCGGTCTCAGCAACACGCATACGTGCTCCTGGGGGCTCGTTCATCTGACCAAAGACCAGTGCGGTCTTGCTCAGAACACCGGATTCGTTCATCTCGCCCCAAAGGTCGCAGCCCTCGCGGGAGCGCTCGCCGACGCCGGTGAAGATGGAGTAGCCGCCGTGCTCGGTGGCCACGTTGTGGATCAGTTCCTGGATCAGCACGGTCTTGCCGACGCCTGCACCGCCGAACAGACCGATCTTGCCGCCCTTTGCATAGGGGGCCAGCAGGTCGATGACCTTGATGCCGGTCTCCAGGATCTCGGTCGCGGGCTTCTGCTCTGCAAAGCCGGGGGCCTTGCGGTGGATGGGCCAATGCGGCACATCATCCACAGAGCCCTTGCCGTCGATGGGTCTGCCCAGCGGGTCGAACATGCGGCCCAGCGTGGCTTCACCCACCGGTGCAGTCAGGCCGTGGCCGGTGGCCTGCACGGTCATGCCCTTGCCCAGACCCTCGCTGGCGGAAAGCATGATGCAGCGCACAGTGGTCTCGTTGACATGCTGTGTCACTTCCATCGTGCGCTCGGTGCCCTCGGCGGTCACGGTAAGCGCTTCCTGCAGGGCAGGCAGCTTGCCTGCGGTGAACTGCACGTCCACCACAGGGCCGGCTACGCGAATAATAGTTCCCTGTATCATTTGGATTGCCTCTTATAATCTGTATATTGCAAACACGTTAGCATCCTTGCCCTCTCCGTCAGCGCCTGCGCGCTGCCGCCTCTCCCAAAGTGAGAGGCCTTGGCAGTCCACGCAAGAACTCCGGGTCTGCCAAAGGCTTTCCCTTTGCGGAAAGCCGTCCGGAAGGGCAGGTATCTTATTCCCGGTCCTGCACGGCAGCCGCACCGCCGATGATCTCGGTGATCTCCTGTGTGATGGAGCCCTGACGGGTGCGGTTGTATTCCAGCTGCAGCTCCCGGATCATATCGTTGGCGTTCTTGGTGGCGGAATCCATGGCAGTCATGCGGGCGCTCTGCTCTGCGCAGAAGCTCTCGGTCATGGCACCAAAGATCATGCCGTGCATATAAATGGGCGCGATTTGTTCAAACACCGTCCATGCAGACGGGAACATCTCCACATCGCCCTTCGGATCGCCCAGACCCTTGGGGGCAGGCTGCAGATGGGCGCGGTCCAGCGGAAGCAGACGCACCATGGTGGGCTCGCTGGTCAGTGCATTCTCAATGCGGGTATAGATGAGATAGATCTCATCCAGCTTGCCGGTCTTGAAATCATCGATGGCGTCCATCGTGATATCGCGGGCACGCTGCAGCGTAGGCTCCGTGGCACCGTAGTGGAAATCCTCCACCAGCCGCGGGTCCTTGTGGTACAGAGCGCGGTAGCCGGTCTGGCCGATCACATAGAACCGGTCGTTTTCGTCCGCATTTTCCTTGAGGAACTTGATGATGTTCTGGTTGTAAGCGCCTGCCATGCCCTTATCTGCCGTCAACACGATGTAAGCGCGCTTGGGGTTTGCGATGTTGCGTTCGTGGAAGAACGGATGCACCGGCTCTTCCGGCAGGTGGGGCACCACGCGGGAAATGGTATCGCGCATACGGTTGAAGTAGGGCGATACATTCTGGTAGTTCTTACGTGCCTTGCGCAGCTTGGACGAGGAGATCAGGTACATGGCGTTCGTGATCTTCATGGTGTCCTGAATGCTCTCGATGCGCTCCTTCAGCAGCTTACTGGACGGCATGGCTGTCGCCTCCCGCATAAGCTTTCCAGGCGTTCAGGATGGCATCGACCATTTCAGGTTCCAGCTTGCCGGTGGCGGTGATCTTATCCATCGTACCGGACACATCCGCGCGGAACTGACGCACAAATGCGGAAGTTTTGGTGCGCAGCTCGGCAGTGGGCAGTTCGTCCAGCACACCGTGGGAAGCCAGCACCAGCGTGACCACCTGCTCGGCGTCGGACTTGGGCTGATACAGCGGCTGCTTGAGCATTTCCATCAGAGCCTTGCCGTGATCCAGCTGGCGGCGGGTCTCCGCGTCCAGATCCGAGCTGAACTGTGCAAAGGACTCCATATCCTTGTACTGTGCCAGCTCGATACGCAGGTTGGCGTTGGCCTTCTTCATGGCCTTGGTCTGGGCAGCGCCGCCCACACGGGACACCGACAGACCCACATTGACGGCCGGGCGGTTGCCTGCATTGAACAGGGCGCTCTCGAGGAAGATCTGACCATCGGTGATGGAAATGACATTGGTGGGGATGTAGGCCGAAACGTCGCCTGCCTGCGTCTCAACGATGGGCAGTGCGGTGATGGAACCGCCGCCCAGATCGTCGCGCATCCGGCAGGAGCGCTCCAGCAGACGGGAGTGCAGATAGAACACATCGCCGGGGTAAGCCTCACGGCCCGGAGAGCGGCGCAGCAGCAGAGAAATGGCACGGTAGGCCACTGCATGCTTGGACAGATCGTCGTAAACGATCAGCACGCTCTTGCCCTGACTCATGAAGTACTCGGCCAGTGCGGTACCGGCATAGGGTGCGATGTACTGCAGGGGAGCGGAGTCCGAAGCAGTAGCCGCCACGATGGTGGTGTAGCTCATGGCACCGTGCTTCTGCAGATCACCTGCCACGCGGGCAATGGAAGAAGCCTTCTGGCCGATGGCGACATAGATGCAGAGCACGCCGGTGTCCTTCTGGT
>OHIN01001390.1_pt1 | contig 12711 bp, 9 predicted proteins | sample 1568261 | NCBI WGS metagenome assembly OHIN01 (sample SAMEA3879578, study PRJEB24766) | human gut metagenome | biome: human-associated habitat; feature: feces | place: USA | collected 1985/1987
TATATAAATGTAATAGAGTGATGGAACAAGTTCCATCTTAGTTATTGAAAGATATTTAAGGGAGTGAAAACTTATGGAAACTAAGAAAGAAAATATTATTGATAAATACTTAAATACAAGAAAGAAAAAGGTCATTGCAGGATGTGTGGCTGGTGTATTGGTCATTGGATGTGCTGGGGCTATTATTTTAAATACGTCTAGTTCAAAAGAATTGGTGTTGGCTTCTGATGAAGTAAAAGCTGAATTTGGACAAAGAGTATCAACAAATATTGCCGATTATTTAGATGCAAATAAATCAGGTGATGTTGATAAGATCATCAAAGATACAAAAGAAAAAGACAATCTTAAATATGTTACTGTAACAAATAAGGATGAACAAGGAAATGTTGTATCTAAAGAAGAAAAAGACTATCCCAAAGTGGGTAACTATGAAATCAACTTTACATACAAAAAAGAAAAACAATCTGTAAAGGTAACTGTTAAAGATACAAAAGCACCTGAAATTACAGCACCAGACAGTATTGATGTCATTCAATATACTGATCTTTCAACTTTCAACTTTGGTGAATTATTACAAGCAACTGATTACAGTGATGTCAAAGACTGGAAGATTGATACATCTAAAGTGGATGTCAATACGATTGGAACTTATGATCTAAAAGTAACAATCCAAGACAAGTACAAAAATAAAGCTTCAAAGAAATTAAAAGTCAATATCGTACAAGCTCCTGAAGTTGCTGAAGGAGAAGTTGCTGTAACTGAAGTTGTCACTGATGAAAACGGAAATAAGAAAACTGTTGTCACAAAGAAAGCTAGTAGTGAAGTTTCTAAAAATGATGCAGTAGCAAGTACATCTCCTGTATCAAATAAAGGAACAGTCAACAGTTCCTCAAGTACTAGTTCAACTAAGCCAACAACTAACAGTGGTACATCAAAACCATCAGGAAACAATACAAGCACTTCAAACAGTAGTAACAGTTCATCTTCATCATCAAAAGGTGATGAACATAAACATAATTACAACATCCCTATCACTAAAACAGTACATCATCCTGCCGAAACTAAAACAGTACATCATGACGCTGTAACACGTCAGGAAACGTACACAGTTGTTGATAAAGAAGCATATGATGAACCAGTTTATGATTCACACTATGTTTGTAAAGTATGTGGATATGATGCAGGAAAAGATGGAGATGCAATTGGCGATCATAGTGCTGAAACTGGTCATTCTTATACTGTTAAAAAAGTTCAAACAGGAACTAAACATCATGATGCTGTTACTCATCAGGAAACACGCACTGTTACTGTTACACCAGCCTATGATGAAACTGTAGTTGTTAAGCAAGCATATGATGAAACAGTTACTACAGGTTACAAATGTTCTTGCGGTGCGACCAAATAATATTTTAGAATAAATTAAACTGTTTAATATAGGCATTAATTATATGTTTTTTAAAAGAATAATTACCGAATTGTAATTTAGCTCCTGTATATTGCTATGTAATTTGAGCAACATAATTCGTATCTTTTTCAGTAGTAGTAACACCAGTTGAATTATCAGTTACATTTAATTATGTAAGTCCTAATCAAAAAAGATGGAAATTGGCTGTACTTCCATCTTTTTCTTATGAAAATAGTTTCAAAAAAATTACACAAAAAAGTCAATTGTTTTTTAAAATCAGGGTGATAAAATGATATTGTTAGAATTTGAACGAAAGGATTCTAACATTCCCAAAAGGGTATTTCTGGCAGTGTTAGACGATAGAATTCATTTATAATCAAATCTCATACTTTCGTACTGTCAGAGATCCCTCCCTGATATAAAAAGATACATTTTGAAACGTTAAAAAACTTTTTAAAAGAAATTGCACAAAAAAGTCAATAGATTTTAAAAATAGACGTGTTAAAATGATAGTATAGAATTGTAGTTGAGAGGTGGAACTTGTTCCATCTTTTTAATTTAAAGGTAAAAATTACTGATCATTATAAAAGCTGTAAGGAAAGGAAACAAATTAAAATGATAAAAATTCATAAGCAAAAATGGGTGTTTCACCCATAAGGCAATCGAAAGATTGTCTTTTTTTATTGTCAAAGGTCTTTTGGTTCGTCAAATATAAAACCTGTCTCATAGAAGTATAAAGATGTTATAAACTTGCATCTGAGAGGTGATGGAACAAGTTCCATCTTTTTGTTTAAACAAAAAGAATTTTAAATATTATTAGGAAAGGGAGAAAGAAAAATGAAGTTTAAAAAATGGTTAAATAAAGTAACCAAAATCTTTGTTGTTCTAGGCATGGTTTTGTCTATGTGTTTTACAGCTGGAAACACAAATACAGTAGAAGCTTGGGACAGTGGGATTCCTCACGAGTTTACTCGTATTAAATCTATTACTTATCCTGAATGGTGGAAACGTAAATGTCCACAGATCACTAAACAATGGTCTACTTACATGTGTAAGTATAACGGGCAATGGTCATATTGCTTGGAAGCGAGTAAGAAAACTCCTTCTTCAGGAAATTATGCTGCCAGTGTCATTGAAAATAATGTCATGGTAAGAAAATTCTTATATTATGGTTTTGGAGGCCCAAATGGAAGCTTGTTTAAAGGACAAGCATTAACAGATGATGGACTTAATGAAGCAGAAACAGGATATTTATATACACATGTATTGCTATCTTTAGCATACAGTGGTGACATGTGCGGTGCGAATATTGATGATCTTGAAAGAGCAGGTATTGGTTTAAAATCTACTTGGTCATATGTAGAAAGCTTACCAGATCCATCTAATGGAGCTAACTTCTCAACTGGAGATACTGCAAAATTTACAGCAACATTTGATAAAGCTAATATGATACAAACAACAAATACTGTTTCATTTAATGCTTCATCAAACGAAACAGTACAATTGCCACTTCAAAGCAATGTTACTATTCATATTGCAGGTTCTTCAGCTCAACAAACTGGTGGAACAGCAACAGTATGGGGTGGTCAATCATTCTATCTAACTGCTCCACTAGAAAACAGTCCAACAGATTACACTAGCGGAACATTGAACAGTTCAGCAAAAGGAAAATTCTGTGCATTGGCAATTTCTGATGGAAATGGTTCAAACCAAACTCATGGATCATGGACTCAAGAATCTGTTGATTCATTGAGATACAGTGTTGACTGGTTAGATTTTGGATGGATTGATCTAGTTAAAAAGTCAGCAAATGAAGGTATTACAAACAATAATGGATGTTATTCGTTAGAAGGTGCTGTATATGGTATCTACAGTGACGGAGTTAAAGTAGATGAAATCACAACCGATAAAAATGGATATGCAAAATCATCTATCTTACCTGTAGGTAATTATACAGTAAAAGAAATTACAGCATCTACAGGTTACGATCTTGATGTAAATACGTACAGTGTTACGGTTGTCAAAGACCAAACTGTAAGAGCAAATTCCAATGAAACTCCTGGTAATGACCCAGTGGCTATTACATTAACAAAAAATGATGCTGAAACTAAGGGTATGCCTCAAGGTGATGCTACTTTGGAAGGTGCTGAATTTACTATTAAATACTATGACGGTTTCTTTACAAAGGATAATTTACCTGAAAAAGCAACTCGTACATGGGTATTAAAAACTGTAAAAAGACCAAATGGTTTATATGTTGCCAACTTCACTACAACAGGCTCATTAATTAAAGATAAAAGTGATGAATTATATTATCAAGATGGTATGCCTACTTTACCACTTGGAACAATTTCCATTGAAGAAACTAAAGCCCCTACGGGCTACTTATTAAAAGGAAATACATTAAATGTTACAGATAATGCAACTGGTATTACTTCTACAGTAGAAGATACAAACTATGTAGCACAAATTACAAAAGAGTATCAAGGAGCTAAATTACAATTCGGTAATGATGCAAATGAACTAGTCGTTACCGAAAAAGTTAAGAAACAACAAATTCAGATTTTTAAATCTGGATACAGAAATGGAATGTCTGAAGTTGTTAAAGGATTACAAGGGGCTGAATTTACTTGGAAGTTGAAGTCTGAAGTTGAACATGTCGGTTGGGACAACGCAACTACTTATGATGTCATTACTACTGGAGAAGATGGATGGGCTATTACTAAAGATCTTCCATACGGACAATATATTGTAAGAGAAACAAAAACACCTAAAGATTTCTACACAAATCCTGATTTCTTTGTTTCAGTAACAAAAGATACAAGTGAAATTAAGAATGATGCTGATAAAGTCAAAAAGGTAATTTTAAATAACCGTCCAGTAGAAACTCAATTAAAATTAGTAAAACAAGATGAAGAAACAGGTAAAACTGTATCATTAAATTCAGCATCATTTAAAATCGTTGCTGATGAAGACATCCTTGACGGTGGAAACATTGTTTATAAGAAAGGTCAATATATCACTCAAAAAGTTGGTGGAAAGAAATATGATACTTTCACTACAAACAGTGATAACGTTGTCGTAGTTAAAACTGAATACACAAATGATGATGACGAAAAAGGTGAAGTGTTCTTACCACTTCAATTCTTTGCTGGTAAATATCATTTAGAAGAAGTTAAAGTTCCTACAGGATTTATTGGTTTAGGAAAAACTCAATCATTTGAAATGAGCGGTTTATTAGACTATACAAAAGATGAAGATGGAGATCCAATCTATACCGTAACAGTACGTGATGAACAACCAAAAGCTCAAATCAAATTAAATAAGACAGTTGCTGATTTAGATACTGATGTTGATTTAGTTGATAGATCTGATCTATCAAAAATCCAATTCGTTTTAAAGGCAAAAGAAAACATTTATAGTCCAGTTGATGGAAGCTTGATGTTTGCTAAAGATGATGTTATTACAACAGAAAATTCTGGAGCAATCGTTAATTCTGGTACTGAAGTAGGAAACGGTGTCTATGCTTTATCAACTGATGGACATTTAGATATTTCTAATCTTCCTATGGGAGTTGGAGAAGCTCAATACTACTTACAAGAAGTTAAAACTTTAGATGGATGCGTATTAGATACAACAAAATATGATGCTGTATTTAAACAATCTGATTACACAACAAAAACTTACATCAAATCATTTGATGTGGAAAACTTAACTACTGATTTTGAATTCAATAAGACTGATGTAACAGGAGATAAAGAAGTAGAAGGTGCTCAATTAACAATTACTGATGAAGAAGGTAATGTAGTTGATCAATGGACTTCTACTGATAAAGTACACTCTATTGAAGGATTAGTTGTTGGTAAAACATATATTTTATCTGAAACTGTTACAGCTAAAGACTATGTAAAAGCTACAGACATCAAGTTTACTGTTAAAAATTCTAGTGAACTTGAAACAGTTACAATGAAAGACAAACAAGTATCATTTACTAAAACAGATGTTACTGGTGAAAAAGAAGTTGAAGGTGCAACTATTACTGTAACTGATAAAGAAACAAAAGAAGTTGTGGATACTTGGGTTTCTGGTAAAGATTCTCATTTCATCAATGGATTAGAAGAAGGAAGAACATATATTCTTTCTGAAACAGTTACTCCTGAAGAATATGTAAAATCAACTGATATTGAATTTACTGTTTCAAAAGAAAAAGTAAATGAAAAAGTCAACATGAAAGACAAACAAGTTAAAGTTTCTAAATTAACTGTTGGTGGAGAAGAAGTCATTGGTGCTCATATGCAAATTATTGATGAAGACGGTAATGTTGTAGATGAATGGTACAGTGAAGGTAAATCTCATATTGCAAATGGACTTGAAGAAGGTAAGACTTATACACTTCATGAAGATTTAGCTCCTACAGGATTAAATCTTGCGAATGATTTTACTTTTGAAGTAACAAAAGAAAAACAAAATCAAACAGTAGAAATGATTGACACTGTTACAGAAGTAAATAAAACAGATGTTGATGGTAAAGCTGTAAAAGAAGCAACTTTATCTATCGTATCAGAAAAAACTAAAGATATCGTTGATCAATGGGTAACAGGTCAACATATCATTGATCTAGATAAAGATGTCAAAGCTCAATTAGAAGAAAATGGTAAAGCTGAAGGAACATATATGGATGATGAAGATTCTATGGTTATGTTCAGTATTGCTAAAAATAAGGATCGTAACGACTATACTTTAATGCAAGTTAAAGATGGTGTTACAACTTATGCTAATATCGACATCAAAGGAAATGAAACAACTCACAGAGTTCAAGGACTTGTTGCTGGTGAAAAATATATCCTAAGAGAAACAAAAACTCCTGAAGAATATGTTCAAGCAAAAGAAATTGAATTTACTGCTGGTGAAAATGAAAATCAAACATTAGTAATGAAAGATAAACAAGTTACAATTTCTAAAGCTACAGTAAGTGGTGATGAAGTAACTGGTGCATTAATGCAAATCATTGATCAAGACGGTAATGTTGTAGATGAATGGATTTCTGAAGGTAAAGTACATTATTCTACTGGATTAGTTGAAGGTAAGAAATATACTCTACATGAAGACCTTGCTCCTACAGGTTTAAATCTAGCAAATGACATTGAATTTGAAGTTTCATATGAAAAAGAAAATCAACAAGTAGAAATGATTGATACAATCAATGAAGTTTCTAAAGTTGATGAAAAAGGTAACTCATTAAAAGGTGCTGAAATGACAGTCACTTCTAATAAGACTAAAAATATTATTGACAAATGGATTTCAGGACAACATATCTTTGATGTTACTGATGAAATGAAAGCTCAATTAAAAGAAAATGGTAAAGCTGAAGGAACATACATGGATGAAGAAGATTCAACAGTTCAATACAGTATTGCTAAAAACAAAGGAAAAGATGATTATACTGTAATGTTTGTAAAAGATGGTATTACTACTTACACAAACATTGATCTTGATGGTAATGAAACAAGACATATGATTCAAGGTCTTGAAGCTGGTGAAGAATATGTATTGAAAGAAACAAAAACTCCTAACGGATATGCTACTTTCAAAACACAAACATTCACAGCTGAAGAAGGAAAAGATACAGTATTATCTATGACTGATGAAGATACAAAAATCGAAATCAGCAAACAAGATATTACAACTAAGAAGGAACTTGAAGGTGCAAAACTTAAAGTTACTGACAAAGATGGTAAAGTCATTGATGAATGGACTTCAGGAAAACAACCTCATATGATTAAAAACTTAACTGCTGGAGAAACTTACACATTAACTGAAGTAATTGCTCCTAAAAATTACAAGGTTGCTGAATCAATTCAATTTACAGTTAAAGATACAGGAGTTGCTCAAAAAGTTGTGATGTATGATGAACTTATGCCTGTAGTTAAGAAAGTAAAAACAGGTGATAATTCTCAAATTGCATTCTATATGATTTTAGCTGGATTGAGTATTTGTATACTTGGTGTAATTTACGCTAAAAAGAAAATTAAAGATTAATTAGTTTGAAATCCGGACATTTGTCCGGATTTTACTTTTATGAAAGGTGTGTTGATTTGTGAAAAGTGCTATCAAGAAAGGATGCTTAGGTTTTATTCTGATTTTGCTTCTGTTGTTTCTTAATGGATGTAATACAAAGACATATACAGTACAAGATGTGCATTTTAAAAGGAATATGACTATAGATTTAAACAGTAAGAATACACCTTTAAATTTGATTAGTGATGTTGATGGTATCAAGGTTGATAGTTCAAATATAAAAGGTAATAAGTTTAGTTTTAAAAATTTAGTTATACGCTATGATACTTTCAGTAATAAAAAAGAAGGTTCTTTTAATATAACGTTTAATACTAATGATCCAAATGCTAAATCTTTTACAAAGAATATAAAGGTTGCAGATGTCTCAAAACCTGTTATTCATTTGAAAAAGAAGAAAATTAAATTTTATGTTGATGAGTATCAAACAATTGATTTTTACAAATATTTTACATATGAAGATAACAGCAATATTGATGATTTAACAGTGATGATTGATTCTAGTAAGATTACTCAAAATGCTGGAAGTTATGATGTGACTATTCAAGTGTATGATAAAGCTAAAAATACTGCCTATGCGAAGATAAAAGTTATATTAAAGGATAGACCTGTTCCTAAACAGGAAGAGCAATCTAATAATAAAGCCGAGGTAAAGAGCGAAGATAATAATGTATCTGGTGGTTCTAAAAAGAATACACAGAATTATCAAAACTCGAATAAGCAACCAAACAATCAATCTAATACGCAACATGAGTCTCAGCCACAAACAAATAGTTCTGCATCATCTAAAGTTTCAAATCCATCACAATTCAATAAATATTTTGCTGGTAATTCTATTGATACATATAATGAAGCATTATCTTATGCTGAAGGTATGATGAATAGTGGTAAGGTCAATGGATATGCATTAAATCCAGATGGTAATGGGTTTAATGTTGTTTTTAGTTAGGAGGAATCATTTATGGACTACGAAAATGATTATATGGATTCTAGATACATTCAATCTAGGCAAAATAAACTAATTTTGGAATATGACGAAGAAAGCAATAATTTCAATGTCTTAAACAGTGAAGGAAAGGTTATTGGTATGGTTGATGAGTCAGTTCATGAACCTAGTGAAGCATATTCTTCAATACAAGAAATGATAAAAAATAAGGATGTCCATTTTAGTAATTCTTATGATGAAAGAGAGCGAGTTATTGAATATTTATCACGTTTAAAGAAAATGAATCAACAGCAGCTAGAAGAAGAAAAAAAGAATGTTATTAATGAGCTATTTGATTTAGGTGATGATTTAAATGGTAATAATTTATCGTATCGAGATTTGCAATTAGCACTTATAACTGGAAGGGATTTAGATGGAATTGATATTCCTAATGATACTCCAGAAGAAAGACAGGCAGAAGAACATACTGAAAAAATGATTAAAGAGGAAAAATATACAAGAGAGGTTGACTGATGAGAGAAAAGAACACGACAGATATAAAGCCACGTAAGGTATCTTTATATCTTGCTATATTGTGTATATCTTTACTTGTAATAGCTGTAATTTTAACATATACCCCATTAATAGAGATTTATTGGATTAACTGGCTTGATATTCTTATTCTTAGTAATGCAGTTAATCTAATCGTTATTGCAGTTGTTTTATTGATTCTATATAGAACAGAAGTAAAGATAATAGAAAAAAAGATTGATGATTTCAATAGAAAATTAGGAGGATAATAATATGGCAAATGAAGAACAGTTAGTAAAGAATGTATCATCACAATTTTGCAGAATATTTTTTGATTTCGTACCTAATTTTCTATATGAATTAGCTAAAGGAATAGATTATGTTTCTAATAGTGTGCAAAATAGAAAGCTTACTTCTATAAAAGGGGAAGTATTTAAAAATGAAAAGAACTTTATTTTAGACTCTAAAATGAAAAATAATGGTAGGACTTCCGAAATTAAATCTACTGTTGTTAGAAGTGGAAGAAAAGATCTAAAAGAAGTAATCAAGGCATGTAAAAACAGAGGCATAGATATCTATGTTAGAGAAAAACCAAAGAATTTTGAAAAGTTGGTTGAGCGTTATGAAGCGAATGATAATTTAAGCATTCGTGAAAAAGAAATGCTGGATGCGTTTTGTGATTATGATAAAGAAGGAAATATTATCAATGTTCATGGCGATGGTGGAGTATTGATGTTTAAAGGAGAGGATATTCAACAAGTTGAAGAAGCAATCAAAGATGTTGACCAAAAATCATTGAACATTCAACGAAGGAAACAAAAAGCAAAAACGCAGTATAGAAATGTCAAAAATAAAATTAAGAATAGTAGAGGTTTAGACAAAGAAAGATAAATTCCGGACAATTGTCCGGAATCAAAAGAAAGGAACTGTTAGTATGGAAGATATTTTGATTATAATGGTGATTGTTGTTATTGGTATGAGTGTTGTAGGATATAGAGCGCTAAAAGAAATCAAAAGCAAAGATAAGAAGGAAAAGTAATAGCATTATATGTATAACGAGTTCAAATGTCGTTTGTTTGTTGATATGGATGGAACTTTAAACTGTTTTGATAATCATATTGATTCAATTGATACACTCTATAAAAAAGGCTTTTTTGAAAATTTGAGTCCTAGAAATCAAGTGATCAAAGGTTTAAAAGAGTTTATGAAACATGACAAAGAGGTATATATATTAACTAATATCAGTAACAGTAAATATGCTGTTGATGAAAAAAATAAATGGATTGATAAATATTTGCCGGATATAGATAAACAACATAGAATATTTGTTCCATTTGGTGAAGATGTGTTTACTTATGTACAAAATAAAATCACACCAACTGATTTTCTTTTAGATGATTCGATAGAAAATTTAAAGTATTGGGATAAAAATGGAACAGGTATAAAATTGATCAATGAGGTAAATGATAAGGATTCATCATGGGATGGTGAAGAAATCCATTGTAATAAAGATTCACTGGCAATTGCTTATCAATTAAAATCTATACAAAACCGTTGTATTCTTAATGAACTGATGTATAACAAAGATTTTTTTATCGAAGAAGAAAAAAAGAATGTTGAATTAAAAGAGAAAAACCACAGTATTTCTATTGCTGATAGAATGAAAAATGCTAAACAGAAAGCGTCTCAACAAACTAAAGAAACGAAAAAGTTACAAAAAGATATACCACAAAGATAATTCCGGACATTTGTCCGGAATTTTAAATTAGGAAAGGGGGTTATATTATTTCAATTAAAGAAAAAAAATGGATTTATGTTTTATTAGGTGTAGTTGTTTTTATTCTTTATCTTATAGGTAATCGTTTTGGAGCGTATTGCTTATACTTAATGGATAATGGTGATACGTTTCCTATGGTGATATTTAATGCATTAGTTGGATTTGGAAACAGCTATAGTGTTATAGGTATTTTTCCTAGCTTTAAATTATTTCCAGTATTTTGCGGAATGGTTTTAATTGCTTCAGTGGGAATTGGTACATTGTACAAAATATCATCAAGAAAGAAATATCGTTCTGGAGAAGAGTATGGTTCTGCGGAATATGGCGATATCAAAAAGCTTCAGGATGAGTTCAAAGATGAAGTCGATAACCAAAATATGATATGTTCAAAGAATGTTCAAATTTCGATGAATACTCGTAAGACTTTCTTGAACAACAACATTTGCGTTATTGGAGGTTCTGGTTCAGGTAAGACAAGATTTTTTAACAAACCAAATATCTTACAAATGAACTGTAATTATGTTGTTACAGATCCAAAAACGTCTTTGATCAAAGAAACAGCAAATGCTTTTTATAAAAATGGTTATGATGTAAAGATAATGGATTTTATCCACACAGAAAACTCAATGCATTATAATCCATTTGTATATATTAAAAAGCCTTTGGATGTTTATAAATTTGTTAATAACCTTGTTGCTAATACCAAAGATAAGGCAAAATCTGCAGGTGGAGATGAGTTCTTTGAAAAGGCTGAAATTGCTTTATTGACAGCCTGTTCATTTTTCGTCATGGCTACAGGCGATCAAGAGGAAAGAAATATAAATACAGTGATGGATTTGATTGACCTTGCAGAAGCAAGTGAGGAAGATGAAAATGCTAAGTCACCTCTTGATTTTATGTTTGAATCACTTGAAGAAGAAATGCAAAGTAGAATGGAAGAAGCTGGTGATGATTCGTATAAATTGAAAAATGGATATGATTATCTTGCTATACGACAATACAATCTTTATAAAAAAGCAGCTGGTAAAACTGCTAAGTCAATTCTTATTTCAGTAGGTGTACGAATGTCACCGTTTAATTTACCTGAAGTTAGAGAATTAATGAGTGATGATACAGTCAATCTTTATACAATTGGTGAACCTTTAAAAGACGAAGATGGTAATTTGAAGAAAACAATATTGTATATTGGTATTTCAGACAGTGATAAATCACTTAACTTTATACCAGCAATTATGTATCAACAATTATTTGATATTTTATATCTACAAGCGGATTCAACTGAAAAAGGAAGAATACCAATTCATACAAGATTTATTCTTGATGAGTTTGCGAATATTGGACAGATTCCTGAATTTGAAGTTAAGATTGCAACAATGCGATCTCGTGAAATATCAGTAAATGTTATTTTACAAAACTTGGCACAATTAAAGAAAACATACAAAGAAGATTGGGAAACAATCTTTGGAAATTGTGACACTACTTTATTTCTAGGTGGAAAGGAATATTCTACACTAGAGTATACATCTAAAATGATAGGTAATGGAACTTTTGATTATCAGACTATTAGTGAACAAAAGGGAGCTAGCCCATCATATACGATTGGTAATCAACTTATCAATCGTGCATTGTTAGACCCATCAGAAATAGGACGTTTAAAACGTAATGAATGTCTCGTTCTGATTCGAGGACAACAGGTATTTAAGGATGAGAAGTATCCACTGCAAGAACATCCTAATATCGAATTAACGACTGATGCTAAAAATAAAGATACAGCATTAAGTAACTATTTTAATGACAGCAAGGTTAACAAGGTATTACAAATTGCTAAAGAAATATCACCATTTAGTTTTAATGAAAATTCAATTCAAAAGGACGAAGAATCTGAGATGAATATAAATGAAGGTGATATTTTTAGAAGTGGATATGATCATCAAAATCATATTGATTATAGTATATCAAATTAAATTCCGGACAATTGTCCGGATTTTTATTAACAGA
>OHIN01001392.1_pt1 | contig 12700 bp, 9 predicted proteins | sample 1568261 | NCBI WGS metagenome assembly OHIN01 (sample SAMEA3879578, study PRJEB24766) | human gut metagenome | biome: human-associated habitat; feature: feces | place: USA | collected 1985/1987
ACAAGGTGTTTAAAGTGATGCTGGATCGGGAAGAAGAGGATTTCTACATTGGCCGTACCGAATTTGATTCGCCCGAAGTAGATCCGGAAGTACTGATCCGGAAAGACGATGTCTTGCATCCGGGACAATTTTACCAGGTTCAGATAGAAGATGCGCAGGCTTTTGAATTATATGGTAAAGCTTTATTAAAATAAATGTTGATTTGTTTGCAAGATAACTGAAAAATGACTAATATAGCGACTGATATACAAAATACATCTTCCATGAAAAGTAAAGAAGTAATAGCGGAACTGGCCGGACGCATGGGATGGACTTCCAAAGAAGTCACAGAAATGCTTTCTGCCCTGGGTTCGGCTATCGGGACGAAGTTGATGGAAGGCGATTCTGTGAATTTGTCTGCATTCGGACAGTTTGATGTCCGGAAAAAGATGGAACGTATATCAGTGAATCCGACCAATGGCAAACGTTATCTGGTCCCGCCCAAATTAGTTCCGGTCTTCAAACCATCCTCCGCTATGAAAGGACGCCTAAAAGAATTGGAAGACAATGAATAACCGACTTTCCATACAAGATTTGGCCTTGATTTTGTCTGAGCAGACAGGCAAAAGCACGGAAGAGGCTTTGCGCTTTTTGCAAGAGTTCATTGCGGTGGTCAGTGAAGGCGTGTACAACGACAAACTGGTGAAAGTGAAAGGACTGGGAACCTTTAAGATTATCCGGGTGGAGGAACGCGCCAGTGTGTCGGTCAATTCGGGAGAGCGTTTTGTCATTCCGTCGCATTATAAATTCACCTTCACTCCGGATAAAGAACTGAAGGAGCTGGTGAACAAGCCTTTTTCTCTCTTTGATACGGTCGAACTGAATGAGGAAGTCGATTTCTCGGATGTCGATGTTTCGGCAGAGACAAGTGGGGCAGAAGAGGCGGCAGACGATTCTTCCGAAGAAATATTGCCGGATGGAATCCCCGAACAAGCCATTGAGGCGCCTCAGACTCCGGAACCGGAAGTGAAACCGGAACCGGCAGTAGAAGGGGAAACTGCTCCGCAAGAAGAAGCGAAAGCTGAATCGGAATCGGAAGTGGAAACAGAAACAATGCCTGAACCGGAAGTTGAGGCAGAACCGGAGCTGAAGGCTGAAGCCGAAACAACTCCGCAAGAAGAAGCGCAAGCCGAGCCGAAGCCGGCAGAGCCAGTGTCTTCGGTTTCAGGTTATAAAGAGTACAGAAGAAAAAGACGGCGCAGCACTTCCCGCAAGCTGTTGTTCCCGATTGCCTGTCTGTTTGTGGTTATTGTGCTGGGCATCGTCTATATTGTTTGCCTGAGCGGACGGACGACAGTCAACAGGAACTGGGAACCGCCTATGGCAGAAGTCGGAAATCCGACTCCTGAGGCCGGGATGAATTCCGATCCGGCAGATTCGACAGGAGTGACGCCGTCTGATTCGGCCAGTCTTGCCGCCGATTCAGTGGTTGCAGAACCACCCGTAGTGGAAAAAAACCAACCGGAAGAAACACCCAAGTCTGACATATTGGCTCTGGTAACGATCAAGGCCGGCGATCGGCTGGCATCGTTTGCCAAGCAGTATTATGGACATAAGTTTTTCTGGGTTTATATCTATCAATACAATCAGGATATCATATCCGATCCGAACAATATCCCGATTGGAACCGAATTGCGGATTCCGGATCCCGGATTGTATGGAATAGATGCGACTGACCGGAGCTCGATTGACAAAGCCGCCGCCTTGCAATCGCAGATTCTGGGTAAGTTCAGTAAGTAGTATTTGTGTAGATGTGCTAATAGATTGAGACCTTTGATTCCATTGGATGGGAAGGCTCAAACAGCGTATTTCAGTAGAAATAAGTTGACTTAAATTTGAAATGACGATGAAAGCAGACGTAAAAAAAGTAGCAGTATGTTGTGTTTTGCTGGCTGCGCTTACGACGGGATGCCAAACCCCGGCAGATAAGCAGGAGAGCCAGCAGGTCAAACGGGAAAAAACGGCTTTTCAGACCAGTCAGCCATGGAGAGCAACCATGGACAACCGGGCCGATGTAGCGATTGTGTATGGCGTAGGTGGAAATCCTTCCGACAAAGACAAAAATGCCCTTTCATTCGAAGAGCGTGTCCAGTCATGGCGAGACCGGGGCTATATCACGCATTTTATGACTGGCATTGCCTGGGGCGGTTATGAAGATTACTTCACCGGCCAATGGGACGGGAAAATGCACCTCGACGAAGGACAGGTGGAACGCCATGGCGACACGATATGGCACGGCCACATGGTTCCTTATATTGTTCCGAGCCAGAACTTCATCAAGTATATGAAGGAAAAGCATATCAAGCGGGTCATCGATGCCGGCATTGACGCCATCTATCTGGAAGAGCCCGAATTCTGGGCGCGGGCCGGATATAGCGAAGCCTTCAAGCGCGAATGGAAAGAATATTATGGCTTCGACTGGCGCCCGCAACATGAATCGGCCGAGAATACATATCTCTCCAACAAGCTGAAATACCAGTTATATTACCGGGCATTGAACGAATGCTTTACGTATGCGAAAGAATACGGACGGTCGAAAGGAATGAATGTACGCTGCTATGTGCCTACACATTCGCTGGTGAATTATGCCCAGTGGCAGATCGTGAGTCCTGAAGCCAGCCTGGCTTCTCTGCCTTGCGTGGATGGATACATCGCCCAGGTCTGGACCGGAACTTCCCGCGAGCCGAATTATTATAACGGAGTGAAGAAGGAGCGTGTCTTCGAGAATGCCTTTCTGGAATACGGATGTATGGAATCCATGACGGCGCCGACCGGACGCAAGGTTTTCTTCCTCACCGATCCGATTGAAGACTGGCCACGCGATTGGGCCGACTACAAGAAGAATTACGAAGCGACCTTCACGGCCAAGCTGCTTTATCCGGATAACGACAATTACGAAGTGATGCCCTGGCCCGAACGTATCTATGAAGGCTTGTACAAGAAGAGCGCCGACAGCGACGAGAAGATCCGCATCCCGCGCTTCTATTCTACACAGATGCAAGTCATGATCAATGCCCTCAATCAGATCCCTTTGTCCAACAACGAGATATCCGGATCGAAAGGACTGAGTGTCTTGATGGCCAATTCGCTGATGTTCCAGCGCACACCCGAGCCGGTGGCCGGATATGATGATCCGCAGCTCTCGAATTTCTATGGACAGGCGCTTCCTTTCCTGAAGCGTGGCGTACCGGTTCATCTGATGCACATCGAGAATGTCTCTTATCCCGAGAACTGGAAAGACACGAAAGTCCTGCTGATGAGTTATTCGAACATGAAGCCGCTCGACGAGAAAGCTCACCAGTATATTGCCGACTGGGTGAAGAAAGGTGGCGTACTGGTGTATAGTGCGACCGACCGCGATTCTTTCCAGCAAGTACAGGAATGGTGGAATCAGGGAGAGAACCATTTCCGGGCTCCTTCCGAACATCTTTTCCAGCTGATGGGCATCAAGCCGAATGCAAGCGAGGGCGAATATGCCTGTGGCAAAGGAACAGTGTATGTGTTCCGGAAAGATCCGAAGCAATATGTCATGAAAGAAGACGGTGACCGGATTTATGTCGAGATCGTCAAACGGATGTATGAAGACAAGGCGAAGGCCGGAAAGCTGGAATTCAAGAATAACTTCTACCTGAAGCGCGGCATGTATGAATTGGTATCGGTGATGGACGAGAGCGTCAGCGACAAGCCTTATCAACTGAAGGGACGTTTTATCGACCTCTTCGATCCGCAGTTGCCGGTTCTGGCACAGAAGACCGTCAATCCGGGCGAACAGGCCTTCCTAATCAATCTCGATCAGGTGAAGAATCCCGATCAACCTCAGGTTCTTTGCGGAGCCGCACGTGTCTATGATGAGAAGGTGAAGAAAGCTTCCTATTCATTCGTGGCCAAAAGTCCGGCTGAAACCACCAATGTGATGCGTGTCCTGCTGCCGGCTGCTCCTAAGAAAGTCAAGATCCAAGATGCCGAAGGCGAAGATATAAAGGAAGCCACTTCGGAATGGGACGAAGCCAGCCGCACCTTGTTGCTGACCTTCGAGAACAGTCCGGAAGGCGTCCAAGTGAAATGCAAATGGTAAAAAGAAAGAAGGTGTGTCAAAAATGATCAGCTCATTTGACACACCTTCTTTTTTATACCGGAAAATGATTTATCAATAGATGGCTTTTGCCTCGATGACACATTCCAGGGCACTTGAATTAGCGGCAGCGTTAGCTTCCTGGAACGGACCGTACCAATAACAGCCGAAACTCATTGTCTGCGGGTCGTAATTGCGTGAAATGATCGACTCGGCATTCTTGATAATAAATTCCTTGTAGATCGGATTATTGGTTACCTTATATAAAAAGCCGAGGTGACGGATAAAGATTCCCTTGAACTGCACACCGTCACGACTTTTGGCTACTTGCGGATTCATCTCGCACAAGATGCCTTCTTCGTTGACCATTTCTTTCGTGATAGTTGCCTGTGCAATCTTCTCCGCCATATTCAGGTATTTCTTGTCGTGCGAATGCAAGTACATCTCGGCCAACACGGCGATGGCAACACCTTGGTTATAGGTGTAATGCGATCCGCGGTTAGGCGTACAGTCTTTGGTCAATCCGTCTTCGATCTGATGGATTTCGGTGTTGTACATGCCCGTCTGCAAATACCAGTTTACTTCCTTCTTGAACCAGTCGGCATATTGCTGTTTCCCGGTCTCGTTGTAAAGACGGATAGCCGTCAGAGCAAAAAGGTTGTTGGCGATGGAGTTTTTGTATTCCAGCGGATTCTTTTTCCAGAACGAACCGCCGCCACAGGTATCGTCGCTCCAGCCGGTTGTCATGTCTTCGAAAATAGTTTCGGCCATGTTCAGATACTTCTTGTCGTTTGTCAGACGGAAAGCGTTGATCCAAGCCAAAGCCCACCAGCCTTCATCATCATAATAATCATTGATGAAATTATCACAATAACGAACGACAGTGCCGGTCGAATCGGCAATCGGATAATGTTTTGCCTTGTTATACACGTCTTCGATGACCGGAACGATCTCTTTCTTGTTCTTGGTCACTTCCGCATAGCGGATGACAGCCGTCAGCAAGTTGGCCGAGTTCCACCATCCGGCCGTTTCCCAGATTCCGGTTGAATCCGTTCGCCATGTCAGCGACCGTTCAAGACTTGCATGCATTTTTGTGTCGAAAGGCGTGTGCTTATGCCCACCACAAGCCGAAAGAAGCAACACCATGGCTGTTGCAACGAAATACTTCTTCATCATAATTAATCAGGATAATTGTTTCAACGAGGTGCAAAGATAGAAATAGTGTTTCAATAATGAATGGATAATTGGTTTTTATCTGCTATTATCAAGAAAAACATTCCAGTCTGACGGAGAAAAACGGATCAGACAAGATGGAATAAAAAATGTAAAATTCGCTTATGATCGGATTATCTTTATTATTTTTACCCAAAAGATTTAATCTCCATTGAAATTCTTTAGAATCGGGTAGGTTTATAAAATTAGAGTGCGGTTATGATGAAAGATATCAAGAATCTGATTTTCGATTTTGGAGGCGTGCTGATCAATCTGGATCGTACGGCTTGCCGGGAAGCATTTGAGAAATTAGGCATTGAAAGTATCCACGAAAGTGTACTGGATGATTACCGCCAGAAAGAGTTGTATATGCAGCTGGAATCGGGAAATATTTCTGCGGCAGCTTTCCGGGCCAGTATGCGCCGTTTATCGGATCAGGATTTGACAGACCAGCAGATTGACGATGCCTGGGTTTCTATCCTGGGTGATATTCCGGATTATAAGTTAGATTGGCTTCTTGAGTTGCGCAAGCAATACCATATTCTTTTATTGAGCAATACAAACAGTATCCACTGGCAATGGTCCGAGCAGAACCGGTTCCATTACAAAGGGCATAAAGTGGATGATTTCTTCGACCGGATTTATCTTTCCTATGAGCTTCACATGCAGAAGCCGGATGTGGAGATTTTCAAGTTTGTCTTGCAAGACTCTATGATTACACCCGAGTCGACTTTCTTCATCGACGATTCGCCCGCCAACTGCAAGGCCGCTGAGTCGTTAGGTATTCAGACTTATTGTTGTCCGGCTGGTTCCGATTGGACTTTCCTCTTCAAGTAAAGAGTAGAAAATAGGGGCACAGGATTCTGTTCTCAGGAAAAAGAATGCGTAGGAATCATGTCCCCTTGTATTTTCAGGAGAGAACACCGCTTACTCCTGCCATGAAAGATAATCTTCGAATGTATAATGCAGTAGGTTCGGGATGACTTTGTACACTTTGTCTTTCAGCTCGTCTTCCGAATTGGTGGTACTTAAACCGATGACACGCATGCCTGCATTGGTTGCAGCGCTGATTCCGGCAAACGAATCCTCGAAGACGATGCATTCTTCGGGCTTGCGCTTCAGGTCTTCGGCTGCCAGCAAATAACACATCGGGTCTGGTTTCCCTTTCGTGATCCGGTTTTCAGAGACGAAGGTGTCAAACAGTCCTTCCAGATTCATTTCCTGAAAAGCCCTTTTCATCTTTCTGTTTTCCGAACTGGTGACGAGTCCGACCTGAACTCCGTGTGCTTTCAGCATTCTGACAAACTCCAGAGAACCCGGAACTGGCGGGAAAGGCATGCGGCTCTCGAACTCATCCGATTCTGCCTGGATCTTCCGTTGTTCTTCTTCCGGCCGGTCTGAAAAATACTTTTTCATGACGTTCGACATGGTTGTTCCTTTTATGACAGCCGCGAAATGCGGAATGCCTGTATGATAACGGATGCCGGCATCATCCCAAAACTGGTCGTATAAAGGTTCGGTATCAGCCAGGACACCGTCAAAATCAAATAAAGCAGCTTTTATCTGTTGCATGATCATGATAGATTAAAATAAAAAAGGTAACCCGATAGATAAGAACCTACAGAGTTACCTTTTATTGTCATGAATAAAAATCAGAAGCCTGATTATTTAATGTTCGGATTCAACTTGTTCCATTCAGCTACTGGAGGAAGAACGCCCATAGCGATTACTTCATCACGCAAAGCGCACAAGTGTTCGTAGCTCTTATCCAAAGCAGCCTGTTCTTCTGCAGTACCGTTCAAAGCAGCGCAGTGGCAACCGTCTTTGTCGATAGAAGTTTCCCAAGCCATCATGATGTGGTCATATTTATCGTTAGATACATATGTACCAGCCGGCCAACGGAATGCCTTACCACCCATAGCAGCAGCAATCATTTCGATAGAAACGTATGACGGGCTCTGGAAAGAAGAACGACCACGCAAGTTGATGATGTTAGCACCACCCTTAGTTACTTTCTGCTGGATTTCAGCCCATTGTTCAGCTGTTAAAGCGTCAGTACCGATGATGTCTGTCAACGGTTTGCCGTTAACTTTAGCAGTAGAAGCAAATACAGCCATCTGTTCGCCGTGGCCACCATATGTACGGCAGTTTTCAACAGCGTCCATAGAGATACCGAAGTGTTTAGCTAATTTGCTGCGCAGACGAGTTGAGTCCAAACCTGCCAATGTAGTTACCTGACCTGGTTTCAAACCTGAATATAACAAAGTGATCAAACCAGTGATATCAGCCGGGTTGAAGATAACAACGATGTGCTTAACATCCGGGCAATACTGTTTTACGTTCTTACCGAATTCTTCAGCGATAGCTGCATTACCTTTCAGCAAATCTTCACGAGTCATACCAGCCTTACGAGCTGCACCTCCTGAGTTAACGATATATTTAGCACCTGTTAATGCTTCTTTGATGTCGGATGTAAAAGTGATGTTTACACCTTCGAAACCACAATGGAACAATTCTTCAGCAACACCTTCCAAACCCGGAGCATACGGGTCGTATAAACAGATGTTTGAAGTAAGACCCATCATAATAGCTGTTTGAGCCATGTTAGAGCCAATCATACCTGCTGCACCAACAATAGTCAGCTTTTCATTTGTAAGCACGTTCATAGAGCATTAATTTTTTAGTTATTCTTATTGTAAAACAAATTCTTAACGAATATATTCTTTCAACCTATCATCTATGGATTAATTTCAGATGTTTCAGAAAGTTTTTCAAAACAGATTGGGCAGTGATGAAAATTCATGCCGACCTTTTCTTCAAAATACGCCGGCTTTTTATCAAAATACGCCGGGAATTGATGAAAATACGCCGGCTTTTTCACGTTTCGTAATACCTAAATTTGTATTCTGTTGGTTTTTTGCTACCTTTGTCAAAAATGTTGTGTGTATTCAGGAAAAGTTCTTTAGACGGATAATGACCATTTCACTGAATATAGCCAAATAGAAATAATAACAGAAAACAAGTAAAGTGTATCATGAAAAAGAAAAGTTTCTGGTCGGTAATGCTTGCTGCTTCTTTAGCCTGGATGAGTTGTCCTTCGTTTGTGAGTGCAGCAGAAACATTCGACCCTGTTGAGTACGTCAGTCCGCTGGTTGGTACTCAGTCTACTTTTGAGTTGTCAACCGGAAATACGTATCCGGCTATCGCCCGTCCGTGGGGTATGAACTTCTGGACTCCGCAGACGGGAAAGATGGGAGATGGTTGGCAATATGTTTATACAGCGAACAAGATTCGCGGTTTCAAACAGACACATCAGCCGAGTCCTTGGATCAATGACTACGGGCAGTTTGTCATCATGCCGGTTGTAGGCAGTCCGGAGTTCGATCAGGATAAGCGTGCTAGCTGGTTCTCTCATAAAGGAGAAATAGCCAAGGCTTATTATTATAAGGTATATCTGGCCGAACATGATGTCGTAACAGAGTTGACACCGACCGATCGTGCTGCTTTGTTCCGTTTCACTTTCCCTGAAAATGATCATTCATACATTGTAGTGGATGCGTTGGACAAAGGTTCGTACGTAAAAGTCATCCCGGAAGAAAACAAGATCATTGGTTATACAACCAAGAACAGTGGTGGTGTTCCTGATAACTTCAAGAACTATTTCATCATTCAGTTTGATAAGCCTTTCACCTATAAGGCTACCTTTGCTGATGGCACATTAAGTGAAGGAAACGTAGAACAGCAGGCCAATCATGCAGGTGCTGTGATCGGTTTCAAGACGAAGAAAGGTGAGATTGTTCATGCCAAAGTAGCTTCTTCTTTCATCAGCTATGAACAGGCTGCCATCAACATGAAGGAGTTGGGCAATGACAGTTTCGATACGTTGGTACAGAAAGGAAAAGAAGCCTGGAACGATGTCTTGAGCAAGATTGAAGTAGAAGGCGGAAACCTCGACCAGTATCGTACGTTCTATTCTTGTTTGTATCGTTCTTTGTTGTTCCCGCGTAAGTTCTATGAACTGGATGCAAACGGAAAAGTGGTTCACTACAGTCCGTACAACGGTCAGGTATTGCCGGGATATATGTACACCGATACAGGTTTCTGGGATACATTCCGTTGTCTGTTCCCGTTCCTGAACCTGATGTTCCCGTCGGTCAACAAGGAAATGCAGGAAGGTTTGATCAATACCTATAAGGAAAGTGGTTTCTTCCCCGAATGGGCAAGTCCGGGTCACCGCGGCTGTATGGTAGGAAACAACTCGGCTTCTGTTCTGGTCGATGCCTATATGAAGGGTGTGAAGGTAGAAGACCTGAAGACATTGTACGAAGGATTGATTCACGGAACGGAGAATGTTCATCCGAAGGCTTCTTCAACCGGACGTCTGGGTTATGAATATTACAATGAATTGGGATACGTTCCGTATGATGTCAAGATCAATGAAAATGCAGCCCGCACATTGGAATATGCTTACGACGACTGGTGTATTTACAAGCTGGCGAAAGACTTGAAACGTCCGAAGAAAGAAATCGATCTGTTCGCTAAGCGGGCAATGAACTATAAGAACCTGTTCGACAAGGAAACCAACCTGATGCGTGGTAAGAATAAAGACGGTAAGTTTATGGCTCCGTTCTCTCCGCTGAAATGGGGTGATGCCTTCACTGAAGGAAACAGCTGGCATTATTCTTGGTCAGTTTTCCACGATCCGCAGGGATTGATCGACCTGATGGGTGGAAAAGAAGTCTTTGTCCAGATGCTGGATTCAGTATTTGCCGTTCCACCGATCTTTGATGACAGCTACTATGGTGGTGTGATTCATGAGATCCGTGAAATGACCGTAATGAACATGGGTAACTATGCACACGGAAATCAGCCTATCCAGCACATGATCTATATGTATAACTATGCAGGCGAGCCTTGGAAGGCACAGTATTGGTTGCGTCAGGTAATGAACCGGATGTACACTCCAGGACCGGACGGTTATTGCGGTGATGAAGATAACGGTCAGACTTCAGCTTGGTATGTCTTCTCTGCTTTAGGATTCTATCCGGTTTGTCCGGGAACTACCCAGTATGTGATGGGAGCTCCGTTGTTCAAGAAGGCAACCTTGCATTTCGAGAATGGAAAATCGCTGGTGATCAATGCACCGGCCAACAGCGCTGAAAACTTCTATATCAAATCCTTGAAGTTCAATGGTCAGAATTATACGAAGAACTATTTGGATCATAACGATTTGATGAAGGGTGCGGTATTGGATATAGAAATGGATGACCAGCCGAACAAGCAGCGCGGAATCCAGACAGCCGATTTCCCATATTCTTTCTCTACTGAGAAGAAGTAATTCTGAATATTCTCTATACTTCTGTTTAGTCAGGCACGATTTATATGGATTTGCACTTTTATTGGATAATGATAAGTGAAATCGATTTGAATCGTGCCTAATTTATTATCTTTATCCCTAGAAATATAAAATCATTATTATATGAAGAAAGTATATAAATCAACATTGGTTGTTCTGGCTTCTCTGTTCCTGCTGGGTTCGTGTACTCCGCAGGCAAACAACAAAGCCGGAGCCATGAAGTCGCCCATCGAGTATGTGAATCCATACATGGGTAACATCAGCCATTTGCTGGTGCCGACGTATCCGACCGTGCATCTTCCGAACAGCATGATGCGTGTTTATCCCGAAAGAGCCGATTTTACAGGTGATCGGTTAGGTGGTTTACCTTTGATTGTAACCAGTCATCGCGGAAGTTCTGCCTTTAATCTGAGTCCGTATCAAGGAGACGAAAGCGGCTTGCGGCCGGTTGTTGCGTTGAGCTATGACCAGGAAAAGCTAACTCCATACCGTTATCAGGTGTATTTGGACGAACAGAATGTCGATGTGGACTTTGCTCCGTCACGGCAAAGTGCGGTGTATAGCCTGACTTTCGAGAATGAAGCTCCTTCTTATCTCGTATTCAATACACGAAGAGGAGAGATCGAAGTGAATGGCAATGCCGTGAGTGGTTTCCAGTATATTGAAGGAAACACGAAAGTCTATCTGTATGCGGAAGTCGACAAGACACCTGAAAAGGTCGGAACCTTAACTGATGGAGCCGTAAAGACGGATGTCCTGAAGAAAGAAGGCGAGAATGCTGCGGTTGTGATGGCTTTCCCGGCCAATGTTGGCAAAGTAGGTGTTCGTTATGGCGTTTCATTTATTGATGCAGAACAGGCGAAAAAGAACTTGCAACGTGAGATTGCTGCTTATGATGTGGATGTAGTGGCTAAAGCCGGACAGAATGCTTGGAACCAGGCGTTGGACAAGATCCAGGTTGAAGGTGGTACTGAAGACGACAAGACAGTCTTTTATACTTCGTTGTATCGTTGCTTTGAGCGTCCGGTTTGTATCAGCGAAGATGGACGCTATTACAGTGCTTATGATGGAAAAGTACATGAAGATGGCGGACGTCCGTTCTATGTAGATGACTGGATTTGGGATACTTACCGTGCTACACATCCGTTGCGTGCCCTGATTGATGCAGAACGCGAAGGAGACATCGTTAATTCTTTCTTGCTGATGGCCGAACAGATGGGTACGAATTGGATGCCGACATTCCCGGAAGTAACCGGTGATTCTCGTCGTATGAACTCAAATCATGGTGTAGCAACGGTGATCGATGCTTACCGGAAAGGTGTCCGTGGATTTGATCTGGCCAAAGCCTATGAAGCTTGCCGCAAAGGAATGGAAGAAAAGACCTTGATTCCGTGGTCGGGCAAACCGGCCGGCTGGCTCGACCAGTTCTATAAGGAACATGGTTATATTCCGGCTTTGCGTCCGGGCGAAAAGGAAACGGTAGAGAATGTCTCTATGTGGGAGAAACGTCAGCCGATCGCTGTGACTTTGGGTACGGCATACGATCAGTGGTGTCTCGGACAGATTGCCCAGGAATTAGGTAAGAAGGATGAAGCTGATTACTACCTGAAGTGTTCGTATAACTACCGGAATGTATTTAATCCTGAGACCGGATTCTTCCATCCGAAAGATAAAGACGGCCAATTCATTACTCCGCTGGATTATCGTTATGACGGCGGTCTGGGTGCCCGCGATTATTATGATGAAAACAATGGCTATATCTATCGTTGGGATGTGCAGCACAACATCGGCGACTTGATTTCGCTTGTGGGTGGAAACGATAAGTTCACCGCTGCATTGGATGATATGTTCAATACGCCGCTGGGTATGTCGAAGTGGCAATTCTATTCTACGTTGCCCGACCATACCGGAAATGTCGGGATGTATTCGATGGCCAACGAACCGAGCTTGCATATCCCGTATCTGTATAACTATGCCGGAAAGCCTTGGATGACGCAGAAACGTATCCGCACCTTATTGAC
>OHIN01001397.1_pt1 | contig 12652 bp, 7 predicted proteins | sample 1568261 | NCBI WGS metagenome assembly OHIN01 (sample SAMEA3879578, study PRJEB24766) | human gut metagenome | biome: human-associated habitat; feature: feces | place: USA | collected 1985/1987
TATCGCACGCATGGGCAAACCCGAAGAACTGGAACCTGATGGAAATGAAGCCGGCGCCAAAACGGAAAGTTGGGAGGGAGGTAGCTGTTCCGGTAATGCAGGTGCAAACTTTTCTACGAGTACGGAGAAAGTACGTCATCGTTTTTATCGTAACCCCGATGATAGGATGCTAGGGGGTGTGGTGAGCGGGCTGGCTGCTTATTGGGGATGGGATGTAACAACCTTCCGTTTGGCACTTGTCATAATCATGATTTTTGGGTTTAAACTCCTGATTCCAGCTTATATTATTTGTTGGATTATCGTTCCTGAAGCTCGTACGGCAGCCGAAAAACTGAGCATGCGAGGCGAGGCTGTTACAGTGGACAATATAGGAAAGACGGTTACCGGTGGTTTTGAAAAGGTTGCCAATGGTGTGAATGATTATATGAGGTCTGACAAACCCCGTACTTTTTTGCAAAAACTGGGTGATGCATTAGTCATGGTTGTCGGTTTGTTCTTCAAAATATGTTTGGTGATATTCGCCATCATTTGCAGTCCGTTATTGTTTGTATTCGGGGTCGTATTTGTAGCTCTGCTTTTTGCAGCAGTAATGGTTGCCATTGGTGGTGGGGCTGCACTTATTTCGATGTTTCCCACTTTTAATGTGGTGCTACCTACGTCTCCGTTGTCTGCTATTGTAATGTATATTGCAGGCCTTCTGTTGGTGGGCATTCCATTGGTGAGCCTTGTTTGGGCAATATTCTGTCAAATATTCAAATGGCAGCCTATGGTTTCCGGATTGAAATGGACTTTGGTTATTCTTTGGATTATAAGTGCGGCGGTATTTGGTATCTGCTTTGCTATGCAGGGAGCAACATTCCCAATGCTGGGAGTAATAGCATGGTAGGAGAATGATAATGATTCTGTTAACATCGTAGCAGATATGAAGTTAACAAGATAGTTTGTAATAAGTTAACATCATAAAGAAAGGAAGTTAACATCGTCCCACTAACGATGTTAACTTCCTTTTCTGATATTCTCTGTCAGGTTCTCTTCTTTATTTTTCAGCAGGTTTCAGCCATTTATCAAGCCATTCAAAGAATGTACGTTGCCACAGAATGCCATTTTGTGGTTTCAACACCCAATGGTTTTCATCCGGATAGATAAGAAGTTCGGCTGGTACTCCACGCATTACGGCTGCATCAAAGGCTGCCATAGCTTGGTTGGCTAAAATGCGGAAATCTTTTTCGCCATGAATACAGAGGATAGGAGTATCCCATTTATCTACAAAAAGGTGAGGAGAGTTGGCAAAAGTGCGTTGGGCGGTAGCATTGTCCTTTTCCCAGTATGCGCCCCCCATATCCCAGTTGGCAAACCATTTTTCTTCTGTTTCCAAATATTGCATTTCCATGTTGAAGATACCGTCGTGGGCAATAAATGCTTTGAAGCGTTTATCATGATGTCCGGCAAGCCAATAGACGGAGAAACCGCCGAAACTGGCACCGACACACCCCAGTCGGTCTTTGTCGACAAATGGCTCTTTTGACATTTCATCAATGGCGGTGAAATAATCTTTCATACATTGGCCACCGTAATCCCCGCTGATAGCTTCGTTCCATTCTACGCCGAAGCCCGGAAGACCACGCCGATTGGGAGCTACGATGATATAGTCGTTGGCGGCCATAATCTGGAAGTTCCAACGATAACTCCAGAACTGGCTGACGGGGCTTTGAGGACCACCTTCACAGAAGAGTAGGGTGGGATACTTCTTGTTCGGATCAAATTGGGGTGGGTAGATTACCCATGTTAACATTTGCTTTCCATCAGTTGTTTTCATCCAGCGGGCTTCTACCTTGCCCATTTCCAGTTGGTCGTAGATATGCTTGTTCTCGGATGTCAGTTGTTTGGCTTCAGCAAAAATATCACCGTTGCGTACGTTGTTTACAGCGTAGATTTCATCCCCCATGCTCATGGAATGGCGTTTGGCTATCACTTTGTCGCCGCAAAGGGCAAGGGAAGCGTAGTCGTACATACCATCAGTAAGCTGAGTCAGCCGGTCATTGTCTGCAAGGTTTATATTATATATCTGCGTCTCCCCATGCCATACACCGATGAAATATATGCTTTGGGAATTTTTATTCCATAGGAAAGCATCCACATTGGACTCGAACGATCTGCTCACAAAACGCTTTTCTCCGGTTTCAAGATCCATAATGAACAAACGGTTCAGGTCAGCTTCGTAACCATCGCGTTCCATACTCTGCCAGGCAATATATTTGCCGTCGGGAGAGTATTGGGGATTGGTATCGTAACCTTTGTTTTCTTCAGTTATATTTTCAGTTTTCTTAGTGGCAAGATCATAGATGTAAATGTCGGAATTAGTGGAGATTGCATAGGCTAATCCGGTTTTCTTGCGGCAAGTGTAAGCGATCTTGTCAGAGGAAGGACTCCAGGCTAACTGCTCTATACCTCCCCAAGGCTTCATAGGACTTTCGTAAGGCTCACCGTCCAAGATGTCCTGTATGTTGCTGATGTTGTTACCGTCAAAATCTGCTACAAAAGGGTGCGGAGCAGTTGTTACCCATTCATCCCAGTGCTTGTACATTAAGTCGGTAACGATGATACCGGTTGCCTTGGGTAAGTCGGGGTGCTTGTCGGCGGTGCTTTGTACGGTTTTCACCTGAGCGATAAAAAGCAGTTTTTTACCGTCGGGAGAGAAAGAAAAGCCTTCAATGTCTCCGTCATATTGGGTAAGTTGCTTACGGGCTGTGCCATCCGGATTCATTTCCCATATTTGACTGCTGCCGGTTTCATTACAGAGAAAAGCAATCTTCGCTCCATCTTTAATCCAGGTGGGTTGGCTTTCCTGCCAATTGTCACAGGTTATTTGTCTATTGTTGCTGCCGTCGGTATTCATGACAAACAACTCATTATTGCTCTTATTTTCCGGTACGCTGTAATAGGCCACCGAATAAGCAATCTGTTTCTCGTCGGGCGATACGGCTACACTACCGATACGTCCCATTGCCCAAAGTGCTTCGGGTGTCATACGTTTACCCTCTATTTGAATATCCGATTTTCCAATAAGTGCGGTGTTTTGTTCTGCACCTCCGGTTCCGCTGCAGGACGCTAACATCATTGCTGCCGACATAAATAATAGGTTTGATTGTTTCATATCTGTTTGAATATTTATTTTAGTAGCGAAGATAAGGAATAAATTACTAATAACAAATTACTATTATGGACTTTGACTTGTCATTGGTAATTTGTTATTAGTAATTTATCTCTTAAATCTTTTTCAGGCTCCACGTCCCTTTTTTCATATAAAAGTAACAAAGCACTAAAATGCCTATGGAATAAACGATTTCTGATGTCCATGCAAATGCTACATCTAATTTCAGATAGGCTACAATGTATGTGATATAGCAAGTATAAACCACCAGTGTTATCATTTCCAAAGCTAATGCCGTACGTGTGTTTCCTGTTCCCGATACAGACTGAAAATAAACGTTGGCCGGTACAAGGAACAGATAGGCGGAGCAGAGTACCCAAAGTGAGGGAACGGCGGCTTCCTGCAATTCAGGCATGTCTGTATATACACTCAATATCAGCTTAGGGAATAATGCAAAGAAAATGGCGAATGGCAATACGAAAGCATAGGCAATTCGTATATGCTGTCGTATTGTACCCGGTACACAATTGATATTTCCCGCTCCGATAAGGTTGCTGACTAATGAACCGCAAGTCGAGGCAAATGCCATCATAACCATGAACATGATGCCTGATACGTTACGGATAATATTAGTAATTGCAAGTGAACGTTCTCCCAAATGCTCTACGTATAAAAAAAGTAGGAACCATGTTAAGAGTGACAGGAAATTTTGTACCATTGTCCAAAAAGAGACGTTAAGCATACGTTTGAGTATATTCCAGCGGATGCCCGGTATCTTGTCTAACCCGTACTTGCGGATGTCAATACGACTGCGGGTATAAAGTATGAAGAATATAAGCGATACCAGTTCTGCTAAAGATGAACCGATTGCAGCTCCGGCAATACCGAGGCCCGGGACTCCGAATTTACCGAATATCAGGACATAATTGAATATGATATTGCTTAATACCATGACAATGGAGTTCAATGTCAGTGTTTTAGTTTGTGTCGTTCCCAAGAAAAAAGCACGAAACATTACAGCTGTAAAAGAGAAGAAAAAACCGAATACGCGCCAATTGAGGTAACTCATTGCTGCATTGTAGATGTGTTCGGAAGAGACGAGCCGTTTCAATATTACCGGTGCAAAACAGTAGCAGACAATAAACATAACCGCTGCCATTCCCAATTGAAAATAGATTCCTTGATAAAATAAGTTACCTATTTCTTTATATTGTTGTTCGCCGTTACGTCTCGCAATCAATATTTGCGCTCCGATGCTGAAGCCGAAAGCAACCATAAACATTACTATATAGAAAATACCTGCAATGGCGGATGCTCCTAACTCTATTTCTCCTACGCGTCCCAGGAAAGCGGTATCTGTCATGCCAATCATCTGCTCCATAAGCAGGCTGATTAGGATAGGGTAGGCTATAAGCCAGATTTCTTTATAGGTGTATTTCGTTTGCATGTTCAATAAATTAATTTTTTGATATAGTTGAAAAAGGAAAAGAAAGCCGGGCAATGTACATTGTCCGGCTCCCCTCTGAAAAATGCCTTAAACAGAAGTTTATTTTCTGTTTTGCTTTTCTTTCATCATCTGTTCCTGTTGCTTTTGCATAGCCTCAAGACGAGCAGCGAAACCGGTCTTTTTCATTTTCTTCGGATCTTTCTTCTTAGCTTCCAGTTCTGCAAGAAGAGCTTCTTCGTTCGTCGTTTTACGCATGATGAGCGTAGTCACTACACTGATAAGCGTTGAAATAAAATAATAATAGTTCAACCCTGAAGGATAGTCGTTCAAAATGAATAAGAACATGACAGGCATTAAATATGACATCCATTTCATTGCTGCCATTTGTGGATTAGCACCCGTATCCTGCTGTTGCATCATAAATTTGGTATTCAGAATATTCGTTACTGTCATCAGTAAACAGAACAAACTAAGATGACTACCCAAAAATGGGATATGGAACGGGAAGTTAATGAATGCATCGTATGTGGACAAGTCATCAGCCCATAAGAAACTTTGTTGGCGAAGTTCAATGGCGCTTGGCACAAACATGAACAATGCCATTAAAATAGGGAATTGAATCAGCATCGGCAAACATCCCCCCATTGGACTGACTCCATATTGGCTATAAAGCCCCATTACTTCCTGCTGCTTTTTCATGGCATCTTCCTGTTTAGGATATTTCTTGCCGATTTCGTCTATTTTCGGTTTCAGCACACGCATTTTAGCTGAAGAAATATATGTTTTCCAAGTTGCAGGGAATACCACCGCTTTTACAATCAATGTCATCAGCAACAATACAATTCCCATACTTAATCCCCAGCTTGATAGCCAGTCGAAGATGTTGATGGTGAACCACTTGTTTATCCAGCGAATCAGCGGCCAACCAAGGTATACCAAACGGTTAAGTTCCCACTTTTCAGTACGTCCTTTATCAAGTGCAGTCAGCGTTTTATAGTGATTGGGACCGAAATAGAAAAACAGCTGTGTCGTTTTTTCTCCGGTCGGATCAAAAACTGTACTCATCTCTGCAGAATAGTCTTTGATATATCCGCTGCCCTGTGTCTCCATTTTTGAGCTCAATTTTGTCTTCTCAAAATCAGCATCGGCCAAGAATACAGAGGAGAAGAACTGATTTTTGAAAGCAATCCAGTCCAGGCGTTCCGCAACTTCTTTTTCATCGTTCTTGCCGGCAGATAAATAATCGGTTCCGTCTCCGGTGATTTTATAAGTTAGCTCTGACAAACGGTTTTCGTATGTGTATCCCTTTTCAATCTGACGTGCACGTTGTGACCATTCAATATCTACATATTTGGTGCTTGCCAATTTGTTTGCCATACCTACCGCATCAATCGTAAAGTCTACCAAATAGGTGTCATTGTGCATGGAATACTTAAAGTCGATATAGCTGGCACTATCTGCTGACAAACGCATTGTTACAGTACTATCCGTATAATCTACTACTTTAAAATAGTAATCTTCTGTCTGTATCGTTTCCTTCTTGTTATAGAAAAGGAAATTCATGGAAGCGTCATCTCCACTGAATAGAGTTACTGGGGTCTTTTTGTCTTGTCCCATATACTCTTTCAATGTAGCCGATGAAATACGTCCGCCTTTGGTGGCTACTGTCAGCTCTGCAAGGTTATTTTGTATTGTAACCTGTGAATCGGTTCCTTGAAGCGCATCAAAGAAAAGGGCGGTAGAGTCGGTTGTTTGAGCCTCTTTGTTATTAGCCAGAGCAGCTTCAGCTTTAGCTTTCAGGTCAGCCTCGCGCTGTTGTACTTGGGTTATGGAGTCATAATAGCGTTGTTGCGCAGCCAATTGCTCCTTGTTCGGACGACTTAGAAAGCTGAATCCGACTAACAGAATCGCTATTAGGACGAGGCCTGTGATGGTGTTTTTATCCATTTAATCAATTATGAATTATCAATTATAAATTAGTAATGATTACTTCTTTTCATTTTCGATAGCTGCTTTTACAAAAGCTACAAACAATGGATGCGGGTGCAATACCGTACTGCTGTATTCCGGATGGAATTGAGTGCCGACATACCATTTCAACGTAGGAATTTCTACGATTTCAACTAAATCGGACTCCGGATTGACACCTGTACATTTCATACCGGCTGCTTCATATTCGGCTTTGTAGGCATTGTTAAATTCGTATCGGTGGCGATGACGCTCCTGAATATGTTCTGTACCATAAGCTTCAAATGCTTTGCTGCCTTCTTGCAATACACACTCGTATGCACCTAAACGCATTGTACCACCCATATTGGTAATGGACTTTTGCTCCTCCATGATATCAATGACGTTATGAAGCGTCTTTTCATCCATTTCGCGTGAATTAGCGTCTGTGTATCCCAAAACATTGCGTGCGAATTCAATAGCTATGCACTGCATACCCAAACAGATTCCGAATGTGGGAATATCGTGCGTACGTGCATATTTGATGGCTACAAACTTGCCCGCGATTCCACGCTCACCAAAGCCCGGTCCGATGAGAACACCTGACATGCCTTTCAATGCTTCAGCCACATTCTCATCTGTCAGTTTTTCGCTGTTTACAAAATCTACCGATACCTTACGGTCATTATAGGTTCCCGCTTGTGAAAGAGCTTCGCGGATAGATTTGTATGCATCCTGCAAATCGTATTTACCCACCAAAGCAATATGTACCGGTTCTGTTGCTTCTGCTTTATGACGGCGTTCAAGGAAAGCACGCCAAGGTCCTAAGCCCGGAGTGTCGCCAACAGGAAGTCCCATTTTCTTCAAAATGGTTTCGTCTAGTCCTTGGGCTTGCATCAAAATAGGCACTTCATATATAGTCGGTGCATCAATGCTCTGTACAACTGCATTCTCATCAACATTACAGAAAAGAGCTACTTTCTTACGTAAATTGGAGCTCAACTCATGTTCTGTGCGGAGTACAAGCACATCAGGCTGAATTCCTGCACTTTGCAGTTCTTTTACAGAGTGTTGAGTAGGTTTTGTTTTCAGCTCACCTGCTGCAGCAAGGTAAGGTACATATGTAAGGTGTACGCATAACGCGTCTTTACCTAATTCCCATTTCAATTGGCGGATACTTTCCAAATACGGAAGTGACTCGATATCACCTACCGTTCCTCCGATTTCGGTAATGACGAAATCAAATTTATATTTGTTGCCTAATAATTTTACATTACGCTTGATTTCATCTGTTATATGAGGGATAACCTGAATCGTTTTTCCCAAATAATCGCCACGACGTTCCTTATCAATGACACTCTTATAAATGCGTCCGGTTGTAATGTTATTAGCTTTGGTAGTCTGGATACCCAGAAAGCGTTCATAGTGTCCCAAATCAAGATCTGCTTCGTGACCGTCTACCGTTACATAACATTCTCCATGCTCATAAGGGTTCAGTGTACCCGGATCAATATTGATGTACGGGTCGAACTTTTGAATTGTTACTTTATAACCTCTTGCTTGCAATAACTTACCGATGGATGATGAAATAATACCTTTGCCTAATGAAGAGGCAACACCACCGGTGACAAAAATATACTTTGTTTCTCCCACAGCTATACTGTTTTAAATGTTTTCTCTAAAAATTAAAGCGCAAAATTATGAAAAAAAAGAGGAAGTACATAACAGTTTTGTGAAAACAATTATAAAAAGTGGAATATGCATGCATAATAAGGTTCTGATAAACTTTCACTTCTCTCTTTTTGTAATCTGAACATTTTGGTTTAATTTTGCGTTCAAATATAGATTTTAAGAATATATGAGGAATAGACGTATTTTAATAGGATTAGTTGCCGTACTATTTTCATTTCCGGTGATAGCACAGGATTCTTTAACTTCTGTAAAAGATATAAAGAAGCAGGCTAGAACAGAAAGTGCGGATACATTGTCGGGCATTTGGAGTCAAAACTGGATATTGAAACTGAAGCCGCATAATGGAGGATATCAGTTGGATACAGTCTCTGTGTTGTATGAAAAGTATTTTGGTGTGCTGAATTATTTGAATGATCCGGCTACTCCTGAACGTTATATTGCATATAATCCGGACTACTATCGCTTGTTTGTTCCTACTACTTATTACTATGCTCCAATGGAGCGTTTGTCGCAGGTTAACTGGACTTTTCAAAAACAGGATACAGTACCCGCTATGACGAAAGAACTTCTGCCGTTTGATACATTGAGCTTTTTATCGAAAGAGAATGCGAACAGAGTTGTGGATCGCGTGATGATGAACACATATGTTAATCGTCCGGATTTAGTGGAAATGACTGAAAAGGAAATAAAAAAAACAAAGGTATTTAAGGACAATATTGAAAAGGAAGTCTCTTCCAAACCTTCCGTTGCCAAACTTTTTGCCCAAGAGAAAATAATTGGAGTGAAAGAAGATGCGGAAGTTGTGATACAGAAACCCAACTGGTGGGTAACCGGTGGAAACGGTTCATTACAAATTACGCAAAACTATATCTCTGACAACTGGTATAAAGGTGGTGAAAGTACTAATGCTTTGCTTGCCAATCTACAATTGTTTGCCAATTATAATGATAAGGAAAAAGTACAATGGGAGAATTTATTGGATGCTAAATTAGGTTTTAGTTCTGCTCCTTCCGATGAATTTCATGATTATTTGGTAAGCACCGACCAACTTCGAATTTATAGTAAAATAGGTATTCAGGCCGCATCCAAATGGTACTATACCATAACAACAGAGTTTAAAACTCAATTTTGCCATGGTTATAAAGCTAATAGTGAGGAGTTGGTTTCTGCATTCTTCGCTCCGGCGGACTGGGCATCCAGTATTGGTATGGACTACAAATTGAAAAAAAAGAAATTCAATTTATCGGTTTTTATAGCTCCATTGACTTATATGATGCGTTACGTAGGCAATAAAGAAGTTGATGAAGTGAAGTTCGGTTTGGACGAAGGTAAGTGCGTTAAGCATAATTTCGGTTCTCAGGTGCAACCTACGATTTCATGGACTATCATACCTTCTATCGTCTTAGATTCACGTTTGGATTTTCAGACCAGCTATGAATGGACGCGTGTCGAATGGGAAAACACTGTAAATTTTGTACTGAACCGCTATCTTTCCACTAAGCTCTATGTACATGCTCGTTTTGACGACAGTGCCAAACCGACCGAAGGGGATAGCTATTTTCAATTAAAAGAATTGTTGAGTTTTGGTATTAATTACAAATGGTAACCATATACATTGTTAATGGCCAAGAGGGGCGCTCCGTTGGATGACAGCGGAGCGCTTTTTTGTGTTTTTAGTAGAAAAAATAAAGAAAAATCACTAAAAACGGGAAAAAGAATGTTTGCGTACACAGAAAAAACAATCTAATCCCTTGCAGTTCGCAAATAATGCGTAAATTTGCCGCGATTTGTAATGCACACTTTGCAAAATGGCGAATACTATAAAACATCAGGGTATTGTGGAAAACATAAGCGGTTCTCATCTTCAAGTGAGAATTGTTCAGACATCAGCATGTGCTTCATGCAGTATCAAGGGACATTGCAGTTCGTCCGATACAAAAGAGAAAATCATTGTGTGGGTAATCGGTGAGCTGTCAATGGGGGCAATGGCAGTGCTGTTGGCTTTCATTTTTCCTTTTTTGCTCTTAGTCTTTTCTCTCTTTGTCTTGATGGCTGTATGGAATGATGAATTGAGTTCCGCACTCTGTTCATTAGCTCTTCTTATACCTTATTATTATGTACTGTGGCTGAATAAATCGCAATTGAGGAAGAAGTTCTCTTTTTCGGTCAAACCAATGAACTAACTAATACATAAAACAAATAATTAATAAACAACTAATTTATGAATGTAATTCTGATTGCAGTAATTTCATTAGGAGCTATAGCGTTGGTATCAGCCGCTATTCTTTATGTTGCTTCTAAGAAATTTGCTGTGTATGAAGATCCGCGAATTGCACAAGTGGCAGCTGTGCTGCCTCAAGCAAACTGCGGTGGATGTGGTTACCCGGGATGTAGTGGATTTGCAGACGCTTGTGTCAAAGCAGGTTCACTCGAAGGTAAGCTTTGTCCGGTAGGGGGACAACCCGTTATGACGAAGGTTGCTGAAATTTTGGGATTGGATGCTGCTACTGCCGAACCTATGGTTGCAGTGGTGAGATGTAACGGAACATGTGCCAACCGTCCTCGCGTCAATCAATATGACGGTGCAAAGAGTTGTGCTATTGCAGCTTCTCTTTACGGTGGTGAAACGGGATGTAGTTTTGGTTGTCTGGGTTGTGGAGACTGTGTAACCGCTTGTCAGTTTGACGCTATCCATATGAACCCGGAAACAGGACTTCCTGAAGTAGATGAGTCTAAATGTACTGCTTGTGGTGCATGCGCCAAGGCTTGTCCGAGAAACATCATTGAAATTCGTCCTCAAGGTAAGAAATCCCGTCGTGTGTACGTGCAATGCGTAAACAAGGATAAGGGTGCCGTAGCACGTAAGGCTTGTACCGTAGCTTGCATCGGTTGTGGTAAGTGTGTGAAAGTATGTCCTTTCGAAGCGATTACACTGGAAAATAATTTGGCGTATATTGATCCAAATAAGTGTAAATCTTGTCGTAAGTGTGAGGAAGTTTGTCCGCAAGGTACAATTATCGCACTCAACTTCCCTCCACGTAAACCCAAAACAGAAGGAGAAGCTCCGAAAGCAGAGGCATAATATTAAAAGTAATTAAACGACTAAAATACAGAATTGTATGTTGAAGACATTTTCAATCGGTGGAGTTCATCCACACGAAAATAAACTTTCAGCACATCAGCCTATCGTACAGGCGGAGATTCCGGCAAAAGCTGTTATCTTGCTGGGGCAGCACATTGGAGCTCCTGCTAAGCCTATCGTAGCCAAGGGTGATGTTGTGAAAGTAGGTACAAAGATTGCCGAACCCGGTGGCTTCGTATCGGCTGCTATTCATTCGTCTGTCAGCGGCAAGGTCGCTAAAATTGACACTGTTGTAGATGCCAGCGGATACGCAAAGCCTGCCATTTTCATTGATGTAGAAGGAGATGAATGGGAAGAAAGTATTGACCGTACCGAGACATTGGTGAAAGAATGTAATCTGACAGCCGAGGAGATTTTGAAGAAAATTGCGGATGCAGGTATCGTAGGGTTGGGAGGCGCTTGTTTCCCTACACAGGTTAAGTTGTGTCCGCCGCCTGCATTTAAGGCAGAATGTGTGATTATTAATGCAGTGGAGTGTGAACCTTATTTGACTGCCGATCATCAATTGATGTTGGAGCATGCCGAAGAAATAATGGTAGGTGTCTCCATATTGATGAAAGCTGTAAAAGTGAATAAGGCATTTATCGGTATTGAGAATAATAAGCCTGATGCTATTCAGTTAATGACGAAAGTGGCTTCCGGTTATGCAGGCATCGAGGTTGTTCCTTTGAAAGTTCAATATCCGCAAGGTGGCGAAAAGCAACTGATTGATGCTGTCATCAATCGTCAGGTTGCTGCCGGTGCATTGCCTATCTCTACCGGTGCAGTTGTTCAGAACGTTGGTACTGCATTTGCCGTATATCAGGCTGTACAGAAGAATAAACCTTTGTTTGAGCGTGTCATTACTGTAACTGGTAAGTCTTTATCTCACCCCTCCAACTTCTTGGCTCGTATCGGTACGCCGATGAAACAATTGATTGATGCTTGTGGCGGTCTGCCTGAAGATACGGGGAAGATTATCGGCGGTGGTCCGATGATGGGTAAAGCTTTGATAAATACAGATGTGCCGACAGCTAAGGGTAGTTCCGGTATTCTGATTATGAACGATAAAGAGGCTAAACGCGGTGAGGTACAACCATGTATCCGTTGTGCTAAATGTGTAGCTGCTTGTCCGATGGGACTGGAACCCTATTTGCTTGCTACTGTATCGGCTCATGGAGACTTTGAAAGAGTAGAGAAAGAAGATATCATGTCATGTATCGAGTGTGGCTCATGCCAGTTCACTTGTCCTTCCAACCGTCCGATGCTGGATTACATCCGTTTGGGTAAAGGT
>OHIN01001401.1_pt1 | contig 12613 bp, 5 predicted proteins | sample 1568261 | NCBI WGS metagenome assembly OHIN01 (sample SAMEA3879578, study PRJEB24766) | human gut metagenome | biome: human-associated habitat; feature: feces | place: USA | collected 1985/1987
TGTATTCCAAAGAATTAGCCCAACTGGACCACAATACCGCTGAATATATGGTTGATGAAATGCAGAAAGATTTGGATGAAGCAAGGAGCATCATCCGGGAAAAGGATGACGAACTGAAACTTAAGGAAGACACCATTCAAAGCCAAAGTGATGAGCTTGAAAAAGCTTATGCCTTGATTGAAGAACTGCAAAAAAATCAGCAATCCAATAAATAAGAAGTTTACACAAATTATAAAATCTCTCCTTTTGTATTAAATTTGGTACGAAGGAGAGTTTGTTTTATTTGGGGATTTACTGTGATGGTAAAAAGAAAATAAAGAAATTTGAAAAAAAGTCTTGCGATTTTTTCCTTATTCTACCACTATAATTAAAAGAGGATTTTATGCAGAACATTTACGATGAGGCACAAACAATTCTGTATTTTCTATTGTCGCACCGTAGACGGTTTGTTATAATGAAACTAGTTAAAACAAACAAGCAAGCAAGGAGGAATCTTTATGAAACTGCAAAAATGGAAAAGGAAAATATTGGCAGTGATTCTGGCGGTGGGGATATTTGCCGGAAGTGTTGCAGTAAATGGAACACAGGCAGCGGCTGCGGAGCAGAGGGCAGCAGGACTGGCTGAACTGGCGCAGGTAATCCGCGACAACGGGATGCAGAGAAAAAGCCGGTTCGCGGTTGACTTCAGCGGAAGTGATGAGGAGTGGAGCCGTTTGTTTAATGGCATGTCATTCTTTTATTATGATATGATTGTTTTGGATGACGCGTCGACTTCGGACGATTCCGACTATTTGATCGGAAATATCAATTTTTCGAAAGAATTTATGAGTGCATCGGTGGAAGAAGAGAGCGGAAATGGCGAAATTATCTTTACGCCGACTTATTTTGAAACTGCGGACGAGACAGAATATGTAAATACGCATACGAAAGAAATTCTTGCTGAACTTGGGATTTCGCAGATGTCTGATTATTCCAAAGTAAAGGCGGTGCACGACTATGTCTGCGCACTCATTACGTACACGAATGATGTGGACAATGCATCTTCGGTATATGGCGCGTATGTCCGAGGAGAGGGACTTTGTAACAGTTACGCACTTTGCATGTACAAACTGCTTTTGGAAGCGGGCGTGCCGTGCCATTGGATCGGAGGAAGTGCCGGTACCGGGAGAGATTCTGCCGGTCATGCGTGGAACATTGTGAAACTCGGAGACCAATGGTACAATCTCGATGCGACATGGGATGACGCAGACAATGACAAGATAAGCTATGATTACTTTTTAAAGGGAACCGCGGATTTTGACGAGGCAGATACATCACAGGTTCATACGATGGACAATGAATATTATGAAAGCAGTTATCTTACTGATTTTCCGATTGCAGAAACCTCGTATGTGGTAAGTGACGAGGATCTGAAGCCGGTGACACCTACGCCGACACCGACGATCGTGCCAAGCGCATCGCCAAGTGCTGCACCAACCGAAGCGCCGACACAGACTCCAAGCGCATCGCCAAGTGCTGCACCAACCGAGGCACCGACACAGACCCAAAGTGTGTCTCCGAGTACCACGCCGGAAAGTCCGGTATCTCCTGTGATGCCGCCGACAACGACGCCGGGTGAAACAAAGGAAATCACAAAATACTCATTTTCCGATATTATCGTGGGAAAATATCCGGCAAAAGGCAAATTTACCATTTCACGCAAAAAGGCAGATGATATCCAGCTTTTGATCGATAATAAGGCGGCAAGAAAGAAAATTGCAAAGATTTCTTATAAGATTACAAGTGGAAAGAAAATTATCAAGACGAAAAATTATGGCATCAGGAAAGACGGAAAACAGTATTTTTCAAATTTGCGTGTATTTGGAAAAAAGAAGGGAAAAGCAAAGATCGCAGTTACCGTAAAATTGATCAATGGTCAGAAGAAAAAATACAACTTTACGGTGCGTGTGCGCTAAAGACAGGGGGAAAATAATTGAAAAAGAAGATAGTATTGTGCATAGTATTGGCCGGGCTGATTTTTAGCCTGGCCGGCTGTGCGGAAGAGGCCGGTCAACCGGAAGCGGGAGTGCAGCAGGAAAATTCGGCAGTTTCGGAGGAAGAATTTGCCGGAGATGGTGCGTGGACGATTCTCGTATATTTGTGTGGAACCGATCTCGAGAGTGGTTATGGCGCGGCGACAATGGACCTGGGCGAGATGCTTGACCGAGATTTTGGTTCGAAGGTTCGTTTTGTCGTGCAGACAGGTGGCTGCACCCAGTGGCAGAACGAGGTCATTCCGGAAGATGCGATCGTGCGGTATGAGATCATAAATGGAGATATGCAGGAAATTTCCCGCATGGAACAGGCAAATATGGCGGAAAGTGCTACATTGAAAGATTTTGTCACTTTCGGAATGGAAAATTATGGGAGCAATAAGCTGGGACTTATTATGTGGGATCACGGCGGTGGAAGTGTTGCCGGTGTGTGTCTGGATGAAAATTACGGGACAGATACGCTGGATCTGGCGGAGATTCAGCAGGCGCTCGACGGTATTCCGCGAAAGTTTAATTTTATCGGTTACGATGCCTGTCTGATGGGATCTGTTGAAAATGCGAAGATGCTTTCGCCGTTTGCCAATTATATGATCGGTTCGGAAGAATTGGAAAGTGGCGGCGGCTGGGATTATGCTGCGATCGGAGCCTATCTGCAGGAAAATCCGGGAGCTCCGGCGGCAGATCTTGGAAAAGAGATCTGTGACAGTTTTTATAAAAGCTGCGAAGCACTTGAAGAGGAAAGTACGGCGACACTTTCGGTGACAGATCTGTCGAAGATTCAGAAAGTCTGCGACGAATTTGGCGCGGTAGCGGAAAGTATGAAGGGGAGCACGGAAAATATGGAAACCTTTGGTGAAATCGCCAAAGGAATTCGAAAAGCACAGAATTATGGAGGAAATACGCCGTCAGAAGGCTACAGTAATATGGTAGATCTCGGCGATATGGCAAAAAATATCGCAGGTGCAGTAGATACGAGTGCTCTTCAGGCGGCGATTTCGGAAGCGGTCATTTATCAGGTGAAAGGTGCGAACCGCCGGAATGCCAACGGTCTTTCCGTATATTACCCGCTTCAGATCGAGGACGAAGGGGAATTAAAGACATTTGAAACGGTTTGTGTCAGCGATTCGTATACCGATTTTATCGGAACGATGGTGTACGGCGCTGCCAATGGTTCGATCGAGGAATATTCCGGCGAAAATGATTGGTCGGCTGCAGAACAGAGCGGACATGGACTGGGACTTATGACGGCAGATCAGAACCGGATTCAGATCGCCGAAGAACAACATTTGAATGACGATGGGTATTATACTTTTACGATCGCGCAGGAAAGCCTTCCGAATGTGGCGTCGGTTCAGTACAATTTATATATGAAGTTTGACGACGAGACGCCGCTTGTTTATCTGGGAAGTGACAACTGGCTTGATTACGATGACCAGACCGGTGTCGTGACAGATACATTTCAGGGATACTGGCCGGCACTTCCGGATGGATCGCTTCTCAGTATGTATGTGGTAGAGGAAAGTGAGGATTATACGATTTTTTCTTCACCGATCGTACTCAATGGTCAGGAGACCAATCTTCGTTTTGCCTATCTTTATGGGGAGACGGAAGAGGATGGAGAGTGGCTTGTGCTTGGTGCATGGGATGGTATCGATGACGAGAGCGGTCAGGCAGACAAAGAAATGACCGAGATCAAAAAAGGAGATGTGATTCGTCCGATTTATGTTGTTGTTGACCAGGAAAGCGGAGATACGACGGAGATCAAAGGGGACAAATACCGCGTAGGGAAAAATTTCAATATTACGGAGCCCAAGCTTCCGGAGGGCGAATATTACTACAGTTTCGGCATTGACGACCTCTTTGGTTCTACGAAATATCTGGATCTGATCAGCTTTTGGGTAAATAAAAAAGGAAAAGTAGAACTTTCCTATTGACACCACTCTACAACTGTGGTAAGATGGAATATACAGTACTGTGGTAAATTAGGTTCAGTGACCCTTTACTGATTCATTATAACACAGTTTTGTAAAAAAAACAAGGAGTGAAATCATCAATGGAGAAAAACAGAATACGTCCTGTCAAAGTGGGCAAAGGCGTCAGAATGAGTTACTCAAAGCAAAAAGAAGTTTTGGAGATGCCTAACCTGATTGCGGTTCAGACAGATTCATACAAATGGTTTTTGGAAGAAGGTTTAAATGAAGTTTTTCGTGATATTTCCCCGATTTCAGATTACAACGGAAATCTCAGTCTTGAGTTTGTGGGATTTGAGTTGTGCAAAGATGAGGTGAAATATTCAATTGAAGCTTGCAAAGAACGTGATGCAACGTATGCAGCACCTTTGAAAGTAAAGGTAAGACTTCATAATAAAGAGACAGAAGAGATCAGTGAGCATGATATTTTCATGGGCGACCTGCCTCTTATGACGGCGACCGGTACTTTTGTTATCAATGGTGCTGAGCGTGTTATCGTAAGCCAGCTGGTTCGTTCTCCGGGAATCTATTATGGCATTGCACATGATAAGATTGGTAAGGAACTGTATTCTGCTACGGTCATTCCAAACCGTGGTGCATGGCTTGAGTATGAGACAGATTCCAATGACATTTTCTATGTACGTGTAGACCGTAACCGCAAAGTGCCGATCACAGTGTTGATCCGTGCCCTCGGTGTCGGAACAAACCAGGAGATCTTGGATCTGTTCGGTGAAGAACCAAAAATTATTGCAAGTTTTGCGAAAGACGCTTCTGAGAATTATCAGGATGGTCTTTTGGAATTGTACAAAAAACTGCGTCCGGGCGAGCCACTTTCCGTCGATAGTGCCGAGAGCCTTATTAATAGTATGTTCTTTGATGTGAGAAGATACGATCTGGCTAAAGTAGGACGTTATAAATTTAATAAAAAACTTGCATTTCGCAATCGTATCGCCGGTTTTGCTTTGGCCGAAGATGCAATTGATATGGAAAGCGGTGAAGTTATTGCCGAGGCCGGTGTTCCTTTGACCGAGGAAAAAGCGGCTGAAATCCAGAATAGAGCAATTCCTTACGTTTTTGTACAGACGGAAGAGCATGTTGCGAAAGTTCTCTCCAATATGATGGTTGATTTGAACGCATTTTTACCAAATGCAGATAAAAAAGAATTGGGTGTGACAGAAGATGTTTATTATCCGGTACTGAAAGCAATCCTGGATGAGTACACCTCCGAAGAAGAAATTTATGAAGCGATTAAAAAACATATTCCGGACTTGATTCCGAAACATATTACGAAGGAAGATATTTTCGCTTCGATCAACTACAATATGCATCTCGAGTATGGCATTGGAAATGATGACGATATCGACCATTTGGGCAACCGTCGTATCCGTGCTGTCGGAGAATTGCTTCAGAACCAGTACCGTATCGGTTTGTCCCGTATGGAACGTGTGGTTCGCGAACGTATGACGACACAGGATGTAGAGACAATCTCTGCACAGTCGCTCATCAATATCAAACCTGTGACGGCAGCAGTCAAAGAGTTCTTTGGAAGCTCCCAGTTGTCACAGTTTATGGACCAGAATAACCCATTGTCCGAATTGACACATAAGAGACGTCTTTCTGCTCTTGGTCCCGGTGGTCTTTCCCGAGATCGTGCCGGATTCGAAGTCCGAGACGTTCACTATTCTCATTATGGAAGAATGTGTCCGATCGAGACGCCCGAAGGTCCTAACATCGGTCTGATCAACTCGCTGGCATCCTATGCCCGCATCAATGAGTATGGTTTTGTCGAAGCTCCATACCGCAAAGTAGACAAGACTGACCCGGATAATCCAATCGTAACGGATGAAGTCGTTTACATGACAGCAGACGAAGAAGACCGTTATCACGTGGCTCAGGCGAATGAGGCATTGGATGAAGACGGACACTTTATACGTAAGAACATTTCCGGTCGTTTCCGTGAAGAAACTTCCGAATTTGAAAGAAATAAAATTGATTTCATGGATGTATCGCCGAAGATGGTATTCTCGGTAGCGACAGCCATGATCCCATTCCTGGAAAACGACGATGCAAACCGTGCGCTGATGGGATCCAACATGCAGCGTCAGGCAGTGCCGCTTTTGGTTACAGAAGCGCCGGTAGTTGGTACAGGTATGGAAATGAAAGCCGCTGTCGATTCGGGTAACTGTGTCGTAGCGAAAGAAGGCGGTGTGGTAGAACGCTCCGAGTCCAACCGTATCATCATCAAAAAGGCAGATGGAAACCGCGATGAATACAAACTTGCGAAGTTTGTACGAAGTAACCAGGGTACTTGTATGAACCAGCGTCCAATCGTGACAAAAGGTGATGTGATCGAAAAAGGACAGGTTATCGCAGACGGACCTTCTACTTCCGGCGGAGAGATCGCTCTTGGTAAGAATCCTCTGATCGGATTTATGACATGGGAAGGTTACAACTACGAGGACGCCGTTCTTCTTAGTGAAAGACTCGTACAGGAAGATGTATATACTTCCGTTCATATTACAGAATACGAAACCGAAGCCAGAGATACCAAACTCGGACCGGAAGAGATTACCCGCGACGTGCCGGGTGTCGGCGATGATGCCCTCAAAGATCTGAATGAGCAGGGTATCATCCGCATCGGTGCAGAGGTTCGTGCCGGTGATATCCTGGTAGGTAAGGTTACTCCAAAGGGAGAAACCGAGCTGACCGCCGAGGAAAGACTTCTTCGCGCAATCTTCGGTGAAAAAGCACGTGAAGTAAGAGATACGTCTCTGCGTGTTCCTCATGGTGAATTTGGTATTGTCGTAGATGCGAAAGTATTTACGAGAGAAAACGGAGATGAACTTTCTCCGGGAGTGAATAAAACCGTGCGTATTTACATCGCACAGAAGAGAAAGATCCAGGTAGGAGATAAGATGGCTGGTCGTCATGGTAACAAGGGTGTCGTTTCCCGTGTACTTCCGGTAGAAGACATGCCATTCCTTCCAAATGGACGTCCTCTTGATATCGTATTGAACCCTCTGGGCGTGCCTTCCCGTATGAACATCGGACAGGTGCTCGAGATTCACTTGAGTCTGGCAGCAAAAGCCCTTGGTTTCAATGTAGCGACACCGGTATTTGATGGTGCAAACGAAGTCGATATTATGGATACTTTGAAACTTGCCAATGATTATGTCAATACGCCATTGGATGAGTTTGAAGCAAAATATAAAGATGTTCTGGATCCGGAAGTGATGCAGTACCTTCTGGAAAATGAAGAATACCGCAAAGAATGGGCAGGCGTACCGATCAAAGAAGATGGAAAAGTTCAGCTTCGTGACGGACGTACCGGTGAGTTCTTTGATGGAGAAGTAACGATTGGATTCATGCACTACCTGAAACTCCACCATTTGGTTGACGATAAGATCCATGCTCGTTCAACCGGTCCTTACTCTCTTGTAACACAGCAGCCTCTGGGTGGTAAAGCTCAGTTCGGTGGACAGCGTTTCGGAGAGATGGAAGTATGGGCACTCGAGGCTTATGGTGCTGCTTATACACTTCAGGAAATCCTTACTGTAAAATCCGATGATGTGGTCGGTCGTGTGAAGACATACGAAGCAATCATCAAAGGAGACAATATCTCTGAACCGGGAATACCTGAGTCCTTTAAGGTATTGCTCAAAGAGCTGCAGTCTCTTGCTTTGGATGTAGCGGTTCTCGATGAAAACGGCGAAGAGATCCAGATGACAGAGTCTGTGGAAGAAGTAAATGTGGAAGATATGTCAGGATTGATGGAAGGCGACCGATTCGAACTCGAAGAAGAGTCCTTTGAAGATGCCGGATTCCGTGAGGCTGAATTGTCAGAAATTGACGACGACAGCAGCATTGGCATTTCCGAAGATGAATAAATAATTGCAGGTAAATACATCATGTTATAGAAAGGACGATAAGAATGCCACAGGTAAGCGATGTAATTCAGGAAACATTAACATATGACAAAATTAAGATCAAACTGGCATCTCCGGACAAGATCCGTGAGTGGTCCCGTGGAGAGGTAAAAAAGCCGGAAACGATCAATTACAGAACATTGAAACCGGAAAAAGACGGTTTGTTCTGTGAAAAGATTTTTGGACCAAGCAAAGACTGGGAATGTCATTGTGGAAAATATAAAAAAGTTCGTTATAAAGGTGTTGTCTGCGATCGATGCGGCGTTGAGGTTACGAAATCCAGCGTACGTAGAGAGCGTATGGGACATATTGAGCTGGCAGCTCCGGTTTCCCATATCTGGTATTTCAAGGGAATTCCATCCCGTATGGGTCTGATCCTTGATTTATCTCCGCGTGTACTTGAGCGTGTGCTTTATTTCGCTTCTTATATTGTGCTTGATGCAGGAGATACTTCTCTTGCATACAAGCAGGTACTTTCTGAGGCAGAATATCAGGAAGCAAGAGAGCAGTACGGAAGTGCATTCCGTGTGGGCATGGGAGCAGAAGCCATCCATGAACTGCTTGCTGCGATTGATCTGGAAAAAGATTCTGCAGAGCTGAAAGCAGAGTTAGAGAATGCAACGGGACAGAAGCGTGCACGTATTATCAAGCGTCTGGAAGTTGTAGAAGCATTCCGTGAGTCCGGAAATAAGCCGGAGTGGATGATCATGACGGTTATCCCGGTTATTCCGCCGGATTTACGTCCAATGGTTCAGCTGGATGGTGGTCGTTTTGCAACATCTGATCTGAATGATCTGTATCGTAGAATTATTAACCGTAACAACCGTCTGAGAAGACTGCTTGATCTCGGTGCACCGGATATTATCGTGCGCAATGAGAAACGTATGTTACAGGAAGCGGTTGATGCCCTGATCGATAATGGCCGTCGTGGACGTCCGGTTACCGGTCCTGGAAACAGAGCACTGAAGTCTCTGTCTGATATGTTAAAGGGTAAGGGCGGACGTTTCCGTCAGAACCTGTTAGGAAAGCGAGTTGACTACTCCGGACGTTCCGTTATCTGTGTAGAGCCAAAACTTAAGATCTATCAGTGTGGTCTGCCAAAAGAGATGGCAATCGAGCTGTTTAAGCCGTTTGTTATGAAAGAACTGGCAGCTAAAGGAATTGCTCATAATATCAAGAGCGCCAAGAAAATGGTAGAAAGACTTCAGCCGGAGGTATGGGATGTGCTTGAAGAAGTAATCAAAGAGCATCCGGTTATGTTAAACCGTGCCCCTACACTGCACAGACTTGGTATTCAGGCGTTCGAGCCAATCCTTGTAGAAGGTAAGGCAATTAAGCTTCATCCGCTGGTTTGTACTGCGTTCAACGCCGATTTCGACGGTGACCAGATGGCTGTGCATCTTCCTCTGTCCGTAGAAGCTCAGGCAGAATGCCGTTTTATGCTGTTATCACCAAACAACCTGCTGAAGCCGTCTGATGGTGGTCCGGTAGCCGTTCCTTCCCAGGATATGGTCCTCGGAGTATACTATCTGACTATGCACAAACTGGCAGATTATAAGGATAAAAAAGATGCAGTTGCTGTTTCCGATAAAGTGTATAACGATATTGAGGAATTAAAGAAAGCAACCACACCGGACCCGAAGACAGGAAAGAGTGAGATCGGATTGTATGATCTGATCTGGTTTGAAGATACAACAGACAATAACCGTCGGGTATTATGTAAGCCAATGGATCTGTTCGGATATCATTATGGAAGTATGAATCAGGCATTGCTTGCGTATGAGAATGGAGAGATTACACTTCATCAGAATATTTATGTATACCGTAAGGCAACTATGGCTGACGGAACAGAAGTATCCGGATTTATCAAGACAACACTTGGTCTTCTGATTTTCAATGAGATTATTCCGCAGGATCTGGGATTTGTAGACCGCAGTACCCCGGAGAATGCTTTGAAGCTGGAAATTGATTTCCATGTTGGAAAGAAACAGATCAAACAGATTCTGGAGAAGGTTATTAATATTCATGGTGCGACAAAGACTGCCGAAGTACTGGATGATGTCAAGGCAATGGGTTATGGATATTCCACAAGAGCTGCCATGACCGTATCAATTTCCGATATGACAGTGCCACCACAGAAGCCACAGATGATCGAGCAGGCACAGAATACGGTAGACCGGATCACACGTCAGTATAAGCGTGGTCTTATCACAGAAGAAGAGCGTTATAAGGAAGTTGTAGAGACCTGGAAAGAGACGGATGATGAGCTGACAACAGCACTTCTTACCGGACTTGACAAGTACAACAACATCTTCATGATGGCCGATTCCGGAGCCCGTGGTTCTGATAAACAGATCAAGCAGCTGGCCGGTATGCGTGGATTGATGGCCGATACAACCGGTAGAACCATCGAGCTGCCAATCAAGTCAAACTTCCGTGAAGGTCTGGACGTACTGGAGTACTTCATGTCAGCGCATGGAGCACGTAAAGGTCTGTCCGATACCGCACTTCGTACAGCCGATTCCGGATACCTGACCAGACGTCTGGTTGATGTATCCCAGCATATGATCGTTCGTGAGTCTGACTGTTGTGCAGGAACAAACCGTGAGATTCCGGGAATGATCGTTAAGGCATTTATGGAAGGCAAGGAGGAAATCGAAAGTCTGGAAGAACGTATTACCGGACGTTTCTCCTGTGAGACAATCTGTGACAAAGATGGAAACGTTATTGTTAAAGCAAACCATATGATTACACCTCGCCGTGCAGCGGATGTTGTGAATAGGGGGGTTGATGAGAACGGAAATCCGATCACCAGTGTGAAGATCCGTACGATTCTTACCTGCCGTTCCCACATGGGAGTCTGTGCGAAATGTTACGGTGCCAACATGGCAACCGGTCAGGCGGTACAGGTTGGTGAAGCAATTGGTATTATCGCCGCACAGTCCATCGGTGAGCCTGGTACACAGCTTACCATGAGAACATTCCATACCGGTGGTGTAGCCGGTAACGATATTACACAGGGTCTTCCTCGTGTAGAGGAAATTTTCGAGGCACGTAAGCCAAAGGGACTTGCAATTATTACAGAGTTCGGCGGCGTTGCTACCATTAAGGATACCAAGAAGAAGCGTGAAGTCATCGTTACAGATCCGGAATCCGGAGATACAAAGACTTACCTGATTCCTTATGGATCACGTATTAAGATCATGGATGGTGCCGTACTTGAAGCCGGTGATGAACTGACCGAAGGTTCTGTAAATCCACATGATATCTTAAAAATCAAAGGTGTGCGTGCCGTACAGGATTACATGCTTCGTGAAGTACAGCGTGTATATCGTCTGCAAGGTGTAGAAATCAACGATAAGCATATTGAGGTTATCGTTCGACAGATGTTACAGAAGATCCGCGTAGAAGAGAATGGAGATTCTGATCTTCTTCCGGGCAGCATGGTAGATTCTCTTGATTTCCTTGAACTGAACGAAAAGCTTGAGGAAGAAGGCAAGGAACAGGCAGTTGGTTCCCAGGTATTACTTGGTATCACAAAAGCATCCCTTGCAACAAATTCATTCCTGTCAGCTGCATCCTTCCAGGAGACCACGAAGGTTCTTACGGAAGCAGCAATCAAGGGCAAGATTGATCCGTTGATCGGTATGAAAGAGAACGTTATCATCGGTAAGCTGATTCCGGCAGGTACCGGTATGAAGAGATACCGCAATATCAAACTGGACAGTGATGTGAACGAAGAAGAAGAGTTCTCATTTGACGATCTGGAAGATTTCACTATGGATGAAGAAGAGGAAATGATCCCGACAGTAACCGTTCCGGATGGAACAGATCTGTCAGCCGTTTCCGGAACTGATGAGGATTCATCGGAAGAATAAATTACAGCACAGATAATAGAATCTGTGAAGATACAAAAGAGGGAGAGCAAATCTCCCTCTTTTTCATGTATTTTTTAAAAGTGGGTTGACAAGCACAACAGAAATTTATATAATATTTTAGCGTGCATTGTGGTATGATGCATGCTTGAAGAATAATACAGGAGGTGAAAATAATGCCAACATTCAACCAGTTAGTAAGAAAAGGACGTCAGACTACTGTAAAGAAGTCTACAGCACCTGCACTTCAGAGAAGCTTTAATTCTCTGCAGAAGAAGCCAATCAATACTTCTTCTCCACAGAAGAGAGGTGTTTGTACTGCTGTTAAGACAGCAACTCCTAAGAAGCCTAACTCAGCTCTTCGTAAGATCGCCAGAGTTCGTCTTTCCAACGGAATCGAAGTAACATCTTATATCCCAGGTGAAGGACACAACTTACAGGAGCATAGTGTTGTTCTGATCCGTGGTGGTCGTGTTAAGGATTTACCTGGTACACGTTACCATATCATCCGTGGTACATTAGATACCGCTGGTGTTGCGAACAGAAAGCAGGCCCGTTCTAAGTACGGCGCTAAGAAACCAAAGGCAGCTAAATAATAAACAGATTATTTGGCAGACAATGGGTCACAAACAGAGCTAAATAGGTTTAGTGTTGGGATTATTGTTGTATCCGCTACCGGATATAACCTACTCATTATATAGCCCGCACGAACACATTAGAGAGACACATGTGAGTACCGTTGAATTAATTAAAAATGATTAAGGAGGGAAGTAACGTGCCACGTAAAGGACATACTCAGAAAAGAGACG
>OHIN01001403.1_pt1 | contig 12605 bp, 9 predicted proteins | sample 1568261 | NCBI WGS metagenome assembly OHIN01 (sample SAMEA3879578, study PRJEB24766) | human gut metagenome | biome: human-associated habitat; feature: feces | place: USA | collected 1985/1987
ACAATTTATTCTTGTAGACTGCCGCTGATACCGTCTGGATTGTGCTTTTCCTTTCTTTTTTGTTCCCTTTAATTAGCCATGAACTGGGTTATGGCTGGAGTGGAAAGAGGAAAAGTCTGCAGAATGGATGAAACTTGCGAGGGCATTACATGGAACATATGACATTTTCAAATATTTGGACTACGGGGAGAGAAGGAATTTATTTCTTTATATACAAGATGAATTTTTCTATAAGATGGATATTCCGAACTGGGAACAGACAAATGAATTTTATAGAAAAAAAAGACTGTTTGAATCAGCCGGATATTTAAAAAATCCAGATAAATATAACCATGTAGGGTTATGGTGTGGCAACCGTGTACTGGATCGGAAGAATTATAATCAATATGGATTCGAATACTATAGAAACGAGGATGTACATGAATATGACAGCATGCTGATCCTGTATCCAATGCTTTTATATATGGAATGGGGAACAGATGGCGACAGCAAAAGTTTTTGTGGTCAACTCGAAAAGTATGATGAAATTTGTCAGTTTTATATGTTTTATCATTATAGTCCGTCTTTATTATATGAAATGTTTGTTACAAAAGGGACTTTTTATATGGCATTCCGGGAACTGGTCCGCTGTCAGAGGAATTCTTTGTTAAGTGAGGAGATTTTTGAGCATACGGTAGTTGAAATCGTACAAAAAATATTTGAGGAGGGCTGCAAAAGAAAAAACTTTTTAAATGGTCAGCAAATAGGAATGTGTCTGCTGGACTTAATGTACATAAAGACGCAGAAGAAATATCATGAGGATTCTTTATTGGTAAAAATCATTGATCTTGTTGGGACGAAGACTTATTTTGAGGTTATATGGAAAGATATGCATTCCTATTTTCAGGAACTTTTTAAGCTGGAAAATACTGTGGAGTGGGTAAACGCATACCATCTGATCCTGATTTGTATCAAAAGATGGTTCTACATGAAGCCAGATCGTCAGGAATGTGGTTACTTTGATGATTTTCTCGAAGTGGTCTGGGAGGGATATCAGATTGTATTTAACAGGGGAGAACATATAAAATTTTTGGATGTATCCTATTTGGAGCCGGAGATATGTAATAGTTTATACGAAAAGTATATTCAAAAAAATAACAGTTCTGAGAAAAGAAAGCGGCTTTTTGCAAGAACTGATCTGGATAATGCAGAAGATACGATACCATATTATTATTTCAAAAAATTGCTGGAAATTCTCTATAATATCCTGGACATGCAGGAAGAAAAAGATGAGGTCGTCAAGTCAGTTTTCATTGAGGTTTTAGAGCAGGCATTGTTGAAGGAGCAGGCAGCGGAAGGCAAAAAGAACAGAGCGTACTTTGAGTATTCATATATGCAGATATATTCCGCCGAGGATATAATAGCGAAATGTATAAAAACGCTGTCAAGTACAAATAACTCAGAAAAGTATATAATGGAACAACTGTTAGAGAGAGACATCCCGGATTTATTAGTCTATTTTGAAGCAGCGGCAGATGAGGAATTTAAAACGAAACTGATAGATAAGATCAATGAAAAAGCTGCAATAGATTCCCTGAATGTTTTTCATGATGAAAGAGCAATCGATATTGTTTTAGATAACAAAATAGCCAGTTTATATCCAGCAGTACAAGACCTTATAGAAAAGAAATTAGCCGGATGGAAGAAAAATAATCTGCCGGAAAAAAGTGATGTTGTAAGATATGCATTACATCAGAAATGGAGATTAAAGTACATCCGTGGCGAGTATAAGTCGATTCTGGAGGGGAATAATAAATTTTTTCAGGCAATCGTTTATACAGAAATCGAGGGATATAAGGATTTTACGAAAGCAGATCAGATCTGGAGGAGCATGATAGAGTCAAAGGATAAAGATGAGCAGTTTGCATCAGTTTATTTAAATTACCTGTATCTTTTGGACAGGGAATTATCTTCTGGTGAAGAGGGGGAAAAAGAACATATAGAATATGTGAATCATCAGTTTGAGTGGGTCTGCAGAATCATAGAAGATGAAAAAATCCAATGCTGGGGGCAAAAGCAGCGGGAAAATTATGTATGGTTTGTCGTCCAGCAAAAGAAACGTATGGGGGAAGATTATCTTCTTTCATTTTATTCCAATAAAAGTAAATATGAGTTGGCAATGTCTGTGGATGAGGTTATGGATACGGATCAAAGTAAGGTGGAACAGATAACATCCGGGATGCGTTTGAATCATGATTATCAGGATATTTCAGATGCAATCCGGGTGTTCTGGGCACAGACATTTGAAAAAAAGGCAGGCTCGTATTACCTGGCAAAAGGAATTACGGAAATAGAAAAACCAGGACAAACATTATTGGTTGATGCCGTATTAACGACCTGTGATGTTCTATATAATTTTGGACCACAATTAGTACATATCATTAAAAATGATGAAAAAGGTCTGAAAGATGACAAACCAGATTCTAAAAATAATTTGGATCAAAAAAATGTAAAATATAAATTGTATGAGGACAATGTAACAATATTATTCCGGGAAATATTTAATCATTTATTTGGGGACAACATAAAAATATGTGTCCATGACCAGCAGAAAATGGGAAACACTGGATATGAGTATGGCGGTGTTTTTTCACCATCAGAGATTGATTTAACATTTTATTATGATGAAGGACAACATGAAATAGGGGAAGCATTTGTATTGAATGATAATACGTCAAAAGCTGTGTTTAAAGACCATATGGGAAAAATCATGGGAAACAATACAAGACATGAACCGTTATCATTTATGCTTGTATTTGGAAATTTATATAAATCTTTAGAGGCGTGGAAGAAATATAGCGATTATATAGAGAATGGAGCGGGCGGAGATTTTGCTGATCAGGGGATAGCCGGCATAGAGTGTCTGGCTTTTGATGAAGCTCCCTATTATATAAAAAAGTTTGAGCATAAATATCCCTGGCTGAATGTAACCCGGCAGAAAATCATATTTGATGATGGCAGGGAGCAGGAGGTGCTGCATATCTTTATTGATATGAGCAGGAGCAGAGAGGGGAATATACGGAGAAGTACAAAATGATGGAAAACGAATATCATATCACAGTAAACGACAGTGTCTTTCGTACCAAGCGCTGGGGACTGCATGCGGTAATCCTGTTTACAGGCTGTTTTGCGCTGCAGTTTGTGGTGTATAGTCTGTTTGACCATATGGGAATAATCCATAACCATGACATGGAGGAATATATGCCGGAAATTGCTTTGGCGGTTACGGTTTTTGTGACATGCATGTATTATTTTATCAGAGAAAAACGAACCAATGGTGTTATGAAACTGGGGATCAGCTTTCGGGAGGATTCTGTTAAAATCTCAGCGAATGGGAAGGACTATATCGTAAAGCATGATGAGATCACGGAAGTCCGTAAAATGATGGTCATTGATCGTATGCATGATAAAAAAGGCTGTTACAGGATGAAAATAAAATGTCATGGCAGGAGTAATCTTGAATTTGAGACCACGCAGCAGGAGTATGAGGCTCATTTGGATTTTGAAAAGACAGAGCTGTTTATTTTTTATGATGCGTGTAAGAAAGCCGGGTTGAAGTGTTGTTAAAATTGATCTGGACAGATTTCTGGCATAATTTCTAGCTATTCCCCTTTATTTGTGATACACTGGAACAAAAGCGTATCGTGAATTTTTTACAGAGAGGATAAAAAGCTATGCAGGATTATGATGAGAGTTTTTTTATTGCGAAAGCAAACAAGAGGGCGAGTATCACGTGGTTTGTACTTTTGCTGATAGCGTCCGTGTTTTACGGAATAAAAGTCGGCAGGGGACAGTTAAAGGAAGCGTATTTTGCAGGCTTTTTTGTTGCAGGCTGGCTGTCGTATCTTGGCGGCAGGATCTTACTGAGATTTAAGCATGCTGACAGTCTGCGTTACAAATGGGTGGTAGGACTTGGCTACCTGATATTTTATGCGGTAATTGCGTGGACATCTTTAGATGAAGTTTCCTATGTATTTATTTTACCACTGGTATGCATTCTGATCCTTTATAAAGATCCGAAGTTTATCCGGACAATGATGGGTATCACGTTATTTGTACTGATTTCGAGTAATCTGTATAAAGGTCTGGCAAAAGGAATGATGGATTTCGTCGCAAGCGAGGAATGTGTCCTGCAGTTTGCCATTGTTATCTGTTGTTATGCCTGTACCAATATGGCAATCGCCCATCTGGTACAATCGGATGGTGCATTGACGGCTTCTATCAAATCTAATCTGGCGCGCGTCGTACAGACTGTGGAGCAGGTCAAAGAGGCGAGCAATGAGATCGTGGACGGTGTAACGGTTGTGAGAGAGCTTGCAGACGAGAACCGTACCGGTGCCAATGATGTAATGAAAGATATGAAAAATCTTGCAGACAATAACGAAGTGCTTAATGATAAGACACTTTCCTCTGTTGAGATGACCAATGTGATCGATACGCAGGTAAAAAATGTTGCCGGTCTCATGGAGCAGGTGGTACAGCTCATCGGGGCATCGGTGGATCATGCCAATATCAGCGCGGAAGAGCTGGTTGAGGTGGTGGAGATCACCAATAAGATGGCGACACTTTCCAAAGAAGTAGAGCAGGTGCTTGAGGACTTTAAGGCTGAGTTTAAGAATGTAAAAGAAGAGACCAGCACGATTGAAGGAATCACTTCAAAGACGAATTTACTTGCATTGAATGCTTCCATCGAGGCAGCAAGAGCCGGAGAAGCCGGCAAGGGATTTGCGGTAGTTGCCAATGAGATCCGCGAGCTGAGCAGTGGAACACAGGCTTCCTCCAACAGTATTATGGAAGCATTGTCAAGACTCGAAGCAATTTCCGAGAAGATGATGAAGTCCATCTCAGAGACCGTGGAACTGATTCAGGTCAATATTGAAAAAGTATCGAATGTTAACCAGAGTGTGACCAATATTACGAACGATGCGACAAGCCTTGGAGAGAATATCAAGGTTGTAGACAGCGCAGTCAAAGAAGTGGAGACATCCAATCAGACATTGACGGACAATATGCAGCAGGTCGGCGAAGTCATGGAAGTCATGACACAGAGCATCAATGGTGCGGAACTGACGACCAGGACGATGCTGAGCAAATACGAGGCAAGTGCCAAGAGTGCACTGGATATTGAGAGTGTTGTCGGCAAACTTATGGAGGAGCTGGGCGTCGGCGGATTCATGGGGGTACAGGATGTAAAACCTGGCATGAAGATCACGATTGCATTAAATGATGACAGCAGTAAAAAAGAGTATGCAGGCGAAGTTGCGGACTGCAGTGGCAAAGATCTCTTTGTAACCGCAGAAAGTGGAGTGAAAAACTTTGTTGACAAGAAGAATAAATATGAGTTATGTAAACTGCATATTGTAGTTGACAATGTCTTGTATTACTGGGATGACATTGAGATCCATCCGGTCAGACAGGGTGAAAAAGGTCAGTATAAACTGCATATTGAATCCAATCCGAAGGTATATAACCGAAGAAAATATCCTCGTATGCCGATCTCTAATGCATGTACCATCCGCTTAGAGGGAACAGATAAAACATATTCCGGAAAAATGGTAAATATCAGTGCAAACGGTTTTGCATTTTCCGTGCGTGACAATGTTTTTGCAAGCCAGAAAGGCAGAAATGTCCAGCTGGATGTGAAAGATTTTGCAGTGATCGGAAATAAGCCGCTGACCGGCTGCGTGATCCGAAGCTCCAACAATGAGGGGGAATTCATCGTTGGATGCAGAATGCCGGAGGACAGCGAGCCAATTAAAGAATATGTAAGCAGGAATTACAATGGGAATTAGAAAAGAAAAGTAGATAAAGGGGCAATTCAGTTGAAGAGAAAAGCGGCATTATCTATTATAACTGCAGCATTCCTGATCGGTGTGGCAGCATGTGGAAATGGAAATATAAACAGTTCAGGTGCAGCGGCATCGAATGAAAACAGTGCATTACAGCAGTCTGACGCTGCGGAAAACAGTACCCGGAAAACATCAGCTACAGAGGAAAATGCAGATACGGAAGATGCATCCACAGAGAATAATGCAGACAGTAATACAGACACAGAGGAGAGTGCCCAAAACGGCACAGGAACAGAAAACACCGAGGGGCTTACATTTGCGGATCTTGCAGAATATCAGTTCGAGTTTTGCAGTGGCGCGGGTGGATGGGCTACGGATTTTATCATTGATTCCGACGGTCATTTCAGTGGTGAATATCATGATTCCGATATGGGAGTTACCGGGGACGGCTATGAAAACGGAACCGTGTATATAAGCGTGTTCGATGGACATTTTAAAGATCTGACACCGGTGAATGACCATTGTTACCGGATGACACTTGCTGATATTTCCTATCAGGAAAATGAATTTGGCAGGGAAGAGATCAAAGATGGAACAAAGTATGTTTATTCAGATGCATATGGACTGACTGGTACAGATACTTTTCTGGTCTATATGGAGGGAACACCGGTCAGCGAAATTTCGGAAGAGGTATATTCCTGGCTTTCCATGGCAAACAAAAGTGATACAGAGCTTACGATGGTGGCACTTGTAAATGAGGGACAGGAAGAGGGAATCTATTCTTATAAGAAACTGTCCCCATTAGAGGATGCACAGACAACTTTTGAGAGTTATACGTCAAGTTATGAATACTGGACGGATGAGATCGATAAAGCGGAGTCACAGAGTGAGATAAACGATGATTCCCAAAAAAGATATGAGGTCATGGATGAGTGTCTGAATTATATCTGGAATCTCATAAAGAATGATACGGATGAGAACGCGTATCAGAAAATACTTGAAGAACAGCGGACCTGGATCGCAGATAAAGAAGCAAAAGCAAAGGCTGCTTCGGATGAGTATGGGGATGGAAGTGCTGGAACAGCAGCTTATTATGATAAGTCAGCAGAACTTACCATGACACGCTGTGAGGAATTGATCGAATATCTCAAGTAATGAAAGATAAGAGAAAAACAGAAGTAAGAGGCGAAAATCATGACGGCAGAAGATATCAAAGCATATTGTCTCAGTAAGCATAAGGCATGTGAAGCATACCCGTTTGGGAAAGTGCCGGTCTGCTACAAACTGAATGATAAAATATTTGCGCAGTTATATCCGGATGAGGGAAACTATAAAATTACATTAAAATGCACAGCGGATGCCGCACAGTTTTACCGGATGGTCTACCCGGATAAAATCGTGGAGGGATATCATTGTTCGAAGGTTCAGAAACCTTACTGGAATACGATCTATCTGGATGATTTCCCGGAGAAGGAACTTTATAATATGATAGATTTTGCGTATGATACCGTGCTGCACGGTTTCAGCAAAAAAGTACAGAAACAGATATTGGAAGAGGCAGGGAAATAGTAACTGCTTCTGACAGTTCCGACCGCACTGAAACACAGTATGCTTACGGAGGATGTCATTCTACGTTTCTGCAACCTTTCAGATGAAGAGACGACGGTGACTGTCTCTCAGCCTGAGATTTTTACCTATGATCTGTTAGAAAAAGACCGGTTACAGAAAGAAGAGAATGAAATCGTGTTAGGAAAACATGAGATACGTACGATCGGATGGAGAGGATAAACGGATCAGAGTGGGTATGGAATATTGTAAATACTTATGATTCAGAAGTTCGGAATATATCAGATAGACTTTCTTTTGAAAAAATGTTATTATGGGTAAATACGAGAGGGATGGTGATGAACAAAGAAATACGGTCGGATAAGAGAATAAAAAATATAATAGGCATCATACAAAGCTGTCTGATATTGATATTAATATTTCTCATTGTTTTTATGATAATACAGATTAACAGGTTACAAGGGACTGCACGTGTAATAAATTATGCGGGTCTGGTACGTGGAGCGACACAGCGTGAGGTAAAATTAGAAATCACAGGAAACCAGAAGGATGAATTGATAAAATATCTGGATAATATTCTGAGTGGCTTAAGATATCAGGAAGGACAATATGATCTGGTAAAGATCCATGACAAAGAATATCAGGATAAGCTGCGGATTCAGAGTGAATATTGGGAAAAATTAAAAACAGAAATTGGGGAAGTGAGAAGTAAAGGCTACCAAAATACAGATATTGTAAATATGAGTGAAATCTATTTTGAGATGGCAGATGAAACGGTATTTGCTGCAGAAAATTATTCAGAAAAGATTGCTATAAAGATCCGCACGATAGAGTTTCTGTCCGCACTTGATATGTTTTGTCTGGTGATTTTGATCATTATGCAGACGCTGACAGCAATGAAAATGGCAATGAATAATAAACTGTTAGAACAGAAGGCATATACGGATGCCCATACCGGATTACCTAATAAAGATGCCTGCGAGCTGCTTCTTAATACCCCAGAGAAAGTGAAAGAGTCTACAGCCTGCATGATGTTTGATCTAAATAATCTGAAGATTGTGAATGATACAATGGGACATTCGGCAGGAGACCGTTTGATCATGGATTTCGCCCAGCTTTTACGCAGTGTGATACCGGAAAAAAATTTTGTTGGAAGATATGGCGGAGATGAGTTTATGGCAGTTATTTATCACACAAGCAAAACAGAAGTTGAGGAACTGTTAAAAAGTTTATACAGAGAGAAAGACAGATTAAATAGTAATGAAAATCAAATACAGATCGACTATGCATGCGGCTGGGCATTCCCGGACGAAGATGGTGCGTATACCATGCAGATGTTATTGGATAAGGCGGATGTTTATATGTACGAAAATAAACAACTGTGCAAGAAACGTAAAATATAGTCATATCATTTTTTTTATAAAAGGGTTTACAAATACACTAAAATATGCGGCCGCTCTCGTTATTAATTGTTTTTAAGGTAACGAGATCGGCCTTTGAGATTGGCTGCTGCAGGAATCATAAGCAAATGAAATGTACAGCGGATACAGCACAGTTTTACCGGATGGTCTACCCGGATAAGATCATGGAAGGATATCATTGTTCGAAGGTTCAGAAACCTTACTGGAATACGATCTATCTGGATGATTTCCCGGAGAAGGAACTTTATAATATGATAGATTTTGCGTATGATACCGTGCTGCACGGTTTCAGCAAAAAAGTACAGAAACAGATATTGGAAGAGGCAGGGAAATAGTACCTGCTTCTGACAGAAAAACATCTGCTTTTTCCGCATGAAACGGAGAAAGCAGATGTTTTTTTTCGTTGGGAACATGGTGAGCAGTAATTTTCCGTTGCGTGTAAGTCTTGTCTTTACAAATACACAACAAAATGATATATTCGATTTGGATATGATATATTAATAAATATAAATAATATGTAAATGATATATAAATGACATATAAAAAGGAGGAAAAAATGAAACTGGGGATCGATATGGGCGGTATGTCCATCAAAATGGGGCTGGTAAATGAGGAAAATGAGATTATTGGGAGAATCACAATTCCAACCGATCTGACGGTGCCGTATCAGATGCTGGTGGAACGCATGGCAGATGCCGTACAACAGATGCTTGAAAATGCAGGCATGACATTGGAACAGTGTGAGGGGATCGGAATTGGAAGTCCGGGAACGATCGACGCAAAGCGGGGAGTAATCCTGTATTCTAATAATTTTGGCTGGGAAAATGTACCAATCGTAGAAGAACTGAAAAAACATCTGGATGTGGGAATTGAAATTGCCAATGATGCGGACGCTGCGGCACTGGGAGAAGTATATGCCGGTGCGGCAGAAGGTGCAGAAAATGCAGTTCTTCTGACACTTGGAACGGGTGTGGGCAGTGGAGTGATCCTGGATAAAAAGATTTTTCGCGGTGGGATGCCGGGAGGCTGTGAGTTAGGACATTTGTCTATACACCATGATGGCGTTCGCTGTACCTGTGGAAGAAAAGGCTGCCTGGAAGCATATGCCTCTGCGTCTGCACTTCTTCGGATCGCACGGGAAAAGGCAGCAGAGCACCCGGAATCTGTCATGAATGAGATGTGTAAAAATGACCTGGAACAGATGAATGGTAAGATCCCGTTTGACGCTGCAAAAGCCGGGGATGAAGCCGGCATGGAAACTGTAAAAGAATATGAGGGCTATCTCGCATGCGGGATTGCAAATGTGATCAATACATTCCGGCCGGAAAAGGTGATCCTTGGCGGAGGAGTTGCTGCGCAGAAAGACAATCTGACCGCACCGCTTAAGGATCTGGTGAAGGATATGTGTTTCGGTGGCAGCCATGGACATATTGCGGATATCGTGACCTCTGTACTTGGAAATGATGCCGGGATCATCGGAGCAGCAAATCTGGTAGTGTAAAATTGTAGTGCACGGTGTCACAGAAAGCATAACGGAGGCGGCAATGGGAAAAACAATTATGTATGAGCGGATCTATGGGGATCTGCTTGCAAAAATACAGAGTGGAGATTACCAGCCGGGGGACCGGCTGCCATCGGAGAAGGAGTTAGCAGAGCTTTATGGTGTAAGCCGTATTACGGCGAAAAAGGCGATGGATATGCTGGCAAAAGAAAATCAGATCAACAGAGAGCCGGGAAGAGGTTCTTTTGTGTGCAGGCCCGCTGCTGTTGTGGAGATAAAAAAAGAAAGCCAGGAGGCAGCCAATCAGCGGATCGGTGTGATATTCGACGGGTTTGGAAGCGATTTTGGCACACGGCTTTTGCAGGGGATCGAGAGTGAATGTGACAGGAGACAGTTAGACCTTTTGTTTAAGTGTACTTATGGAAGCATCGAAAAGGAAAAACAGGCGATCGACGCGGCGATCCGTGCGGGAGTAAAAGGTATTCTGCTTCTCTGTGCACAGGGGGACAATTATAACAGTAAGGTGTTAGAGCTGGCGCTGGCTGGTTATCCGCTGGTGCTTGTGGACCGGCGGATGCAGGGCATTTCGATCCCGTGTGTCAGAACGGATAATTATGAAGCGGCGAAAGAAGTCACCAAAAAGCTGATCGCAATGGGACATGAAAAAATCTGTTTTCTGACGCATGCATCCGTCACGACGACAACGATCCATGAGCGCTACGAAGGATTTGTCCATTGTATGCTCAAATATGAGGATGCCAACGGGGCACTTGCAAAACTGGAAAAATATAACCACATTCCAGAGGACATTGAAAAAGAATGTCGGGAATTTGATTATGCGCAGATTGCAGAGATCCTGGGAAAAAACAGGGAATGTACGGCATATATTGCCGCTGAATACCGGATCGGGGTGCTTTTTTCGAAATATTTAAAAGAGCATGGGATTTCAAAAAAGATTGCCGTATTTGACGGCATTGATGAGGTCTATGAGCAGGATGACTTTATCCATGTGCGGCAGAATGAATTTGCGATGGGACAGCAGGCAGTCACGCTTTTAGAGGAAATTACAGCCGGAAAGAAACAGACCGAAGATATTCTGATCCCTTATCAGATATCGGGGATCGTGTAAAACAGGAGGATAAGATGAAAGTAAAAGAAAATTATGCAGCGATCGAGCGTACGGTCGCTCTTGTAAAAGAAAAATTTGGTGCAGATAAAATCACTATCGAAGCGCAGACTTACGCACGCCGTCTCTATGAAAAAGCAGGTTTTCACCAAACATCGGAAGAATTTCTGGAAGATGGTATTCCGCATATCCGGATGCAGCTGACGCTGTAGATTTTATTTGTAATAGAATACCCCAAAACCTCCGTGTACCGGACACCCAACCGGCGCACGGAGGTTTTTTGCATACTCGTCCGCCGCCGTGCATAGAATGGGACAAACACAGGGCACAGCCCATGACCAACAGGAGGACGTATGGAACAGCAAGGGATACAAAATGTACTGCGTTGTCTGCCGCAGCAGGTGCGCAGCCGGATACAGCAGCTGACGCCGTCAGAGCAGGCACAGATCCAGGAGATACGCCTGCGTGCAGAGCGGCCGGCGTGCATTCTGCTGCACAGCAGAGAAAAGCCTCTAGACCCGGGACATCCGGTTTCACAGAGAACTATCGAGCAGACATTCCAGGCGGTGTGCGAATATTCCGTCTACCGCTATGCGAAAGAGATCGCCGAGGGCTTTGTGACCATTGCCGGCGGCAACCGGGTGGGCATTGCCGGGTCGGCAGTCTATCGGGAGGGAAAACTGGTGCAGATGCGCCACATCAGCGGTCTGAACTTTCGGGTCTCTCATGCGGTGACCGGCTGTGCCGAGCCGCTCTTCCGGCAGATATGCCCGGAGAGGCCATCCAGCCTCCTTCTGGCAGGCGCTGTGGGGTCGGGCAAGACAACAATGCTCCGTGACCTTTGCCGCCTTCTGGGGGCATCCTGGCGGCTCACACTGGTGGATGAGCGCAGCGAGATCGCCGCCGTACACCACGGCGTGCCGCAGTATGATGTGGGACTGCACACCGATGTGCTGGACGGCTTTCCACGGGCAGAGGGTCTGCTGACAGCGCTCCGTGTGCTGACGCCGGAGGTGCTGGTCTGCGATGAGATCAGCACGGAGGCAGATGCCCAGGCGATTTTGCGCATACACGGCAGCGGCGTCCCGGTGGTGGCATCGGCACACGGAACATCTCTGGAAGACCTGGAACGCCGGCCGGCGCTGAAACAGCTGCTGGACAAG
>OHIN01001423.1_pt1 | contig 12509 bp, 7 predicted proteins | sample 1568261 | NCBI WGS metagenome assembly OHIN01 (sample SAMEA3879578, study PRJEB24766) | human gut metagenome | biome: human-associated habitat; feature: feces | place: USA | collected 1985/1987
CGGTTGCCGTTGTCGGCAAACTGGGTGGATGTGCCATTGCCGCCCGTTTGGTGGGTGAGTCGTGGAAGGATAGTTTGACGATAGGGACATTGATGAATACACGGGGATTGATGGAGCTTGTCGCTTTGAATATCGGTTATGAAATGGGAGTTCTTCCTCCCTCTATATTCGTAATTTTGGTCATTATGGCGCTAGTTACGACCTTTATGACTACTCCTTTGCTTCATTTGGTGGAACATATTTTCGTACGTCGGGAAGAAAAATTATCTTTGAAGCACAAATTGATATTTTGTTTCGGGCGTCCGGAATCCGGGCGTGTGTTGCTGTCCATTTATGATTTGTTATTTGGAAAGCAATTGAAGAAAAATCATTTGATTGCAGCACACTATACGGTGGGCACGGATCTGAATCCGTTGAATGCCGAACATTATGCCAGCGAGAGTTTTGCTTTGCTCAATCAACAGGCAGCGAAATTGAATATCCAGGTAGATAACCATTATCGGGTGACAGACAAACTTGTACAGGAAATCATCCATTTTGTCCGTAAAGAACATCCTGATATGCTGCTTTTGGGAGCTGGGAGTCATTATCGTTCGGATATGCCGGGAACTCCGGGAGCAATTTTATGGTTAACGCTCTTCCGGGATAAGATTGATGAGATTATGGAGCAGGTGAAATGTCCCGTGGCCGTATTTGTCAATCGTCAGTATCGGGAGGGCTCGGCGGTCAGTTTCGTACTTGGTGGAATGATTGATCTGTTTCTTTTTTCCTATTTGGATAAGATGTTGCAGAACGGACATTCGGTACGTCTTTTCCTTTTTGATACGGATGATGAAGAGTTCCGTGGACACATTGACGATTTGCAGGTGCGTTATCCGGAACAAACGATGATAGTGTGGTTTGCGGGAGTGGAAGATTTAGTGACTGAAGAGAAAGACGGGTTATTGATAATGAGCCATCTTTCTTATACGAAATTATCCGAGGATGAGGCTGTGATGCGTGAATTGTCATCTTTGCTGGTAATCCGCCGGAATAAGAATACGGGAGATAAAAATGAAGGACTTGAAAATTGATGAATCTACGGGATTAGTGTTGGAAGGCGGGGGAATGCGTGGAGTATTCACCTGCGGTGTGCTTGATTATTTTATGGATCATGATATCCGGTTTCCTTATGCGATAGGAGTGTCTGCCGGTGCGTGCAACGGGTTGTCGTATGCATCACGGCAACGGGGACGTGCCAAGTACAGCAACATTGACTTGTTGGAGAAATATGATTATATCGGTCTGAAACATTTGCTCAAAAAGCGTAATATACTGGACTTTGATCTATTATTCAATGAATTCCCCGAACATATTCTTCCTTACGATTATGAAACATATTTTGCTTCACCGGAGCGTTTTGTGATGGTGACTACGAATTGCATCACGGGAGAAGCCAACTATTTCGAAGAGAAAAAAGACAGTCGCAGGGTGATTGATATTGTCCGCGCATCCAGCAGTCTCCCTTTTGTATGTCCTATTACTTATGTAGACGGGGTTCCCATGCTCGATGGAGGAATTGTAGATTCCATACCTTTGCAAAGAGCCATTACGGATGGCTGCACGAGAAATGTTGTGGTACTCACCCGTAACCGGGGGTATCGGAAAGATTCGAAAGACATTCGTATCCCTTCGTTTGTATATCGGAAATATCCGAAGTTGCGCGAAGCGTTAAGTCGGCGGTGTGCTGTTTATAATGAGCAGTTGGAAATGGTAGAGCGCATGGAAGATGAAGGACAGATTATCGTTATTCGCCCGTTAAAACCTGTAGCCGTAGACCGCATCGAGAAAGATGTGCAAAAGCTGACAGAGTTTTATCAGGAAGGGTACGAATGTGCGAGAGCCTTACTTGAAGAATAAAGTTTCCATAGTTGAACAATAGACAGGCCCTCCATGCTTTTTGGTTTTTCTTGAATGTCGATAGGATAATTGAACGTGTTCCCTTTTCATTTTGAATGGGTATATTGTTCTGCAGCCTTTTTTAGTTTCCTACCCATCAATTCTACCAGAGTCTTCGGATAAAGAACTTGTATTCCCTCGGCATATCCGAAGAATACTCGTTCTAACTCATGGTTGATGACGACTTCAATTTCCAGTATGACACTTCCGTCAGCCAATCTTTCCATCACTTGTTGGCTGCGGTGTATAGGCTTGGTTATGATGTAAGGTGCTTCGGCAGCCGCTACCTTGAAACCGACTTTCTCCGCTACACTTCCGGTGTTTTTAGTGACTCCTACCAGATCATCGAAGAATGTGTTCGGATCGAAGAACGTATTTTTTATGTAATGTTCTTGTGGCAGAACTTCCAATGATTGTATTCTGTCCAAAGCTAAATTTTGCAAGATCCGTCCGTTTCCTCTGACTCCATAAACGAACCATCGGTTGCGATATTCTTTTAATAGATAAGGATAAAAAATAAAGCTGTTGGCCGAACGTGCCTTGAACGAACGATATTTGAGCTGTATCGGATGCTCGTTTACAATCGCGTGATAGATCGTATCCAGATAATCCAGTCCTTTCAATGATTCATTCTTTTCAAAGTCAATGACAGGAGTGGTTTTCATCCGGGCAGAAGCGACATGGTCTTCCAGGCGGTTGATAATATCGCTCATTTCCGTAAAATAGGAAAAGCCTTTAAACTGCCTCAACACTTCCACTGCTTCCGACATCGTTTTCAGGTCTTGTTCGTTCAGCGGAGTTTGTGTAATGCTGTATTCCGGATCTTCGTATTTATAGTATTTATTTTCGTACACCACAATCGGAGCGTTATAACCCAGCTTCTCGCTGCGCATCATCTGTATATCCATTTGTACGGTACGTTTGCTTATGCCTTTATCGATGCCTTCGTATTCATAAAGAGCATCCGAGCAAGCATCTACCAAATCTTCCAACGTCCAGCGTCGATAAGGATTACGCAGACAGTTATCAATTGTTTTATAACGGATTAAGGCATTTCTATTTGCTGGCATAAGTAGAAGAATAAAGATTGGCTTCAAAAGTAGAAAAATAAATTCAGGAAAACAAAGAGGTTACAGGTCTTTATTCTTGTAATATCTCCATAAACAGGTATATTTTTCTGTTACATTTCTTTTTTTCTTTTCGATTAATTCGATTTTAAGTCTTTATTAATTCGATTTTGTGGAGTTTATTAATGGATTCCTCTTTATTTTGCCGAAAAATAATTTTCAGCTATGAGGAACTCAATTGTATATTTTTGCTTGTTGGTTTGTTGTATTACTGTAAGGGCAGAAGAACTAAAACTTTGGTATAGTCATCCGGCTGAAGAATGGGTGGAGGCTTTACCTTTGGGAAATTCCCGTTTGGGAGCTATGATATATGGCAATCCGTTCGAAGAGGAGATACAGTTAAATGAAGAAACAGTTTGGGGAGGCAGTCCATATAGGAATGATAATCCGGAAGCTTACGGCGTTTTGTCCGAAGTGCGAAAGCTTATTTTTGCAGGAAGAGAGATTACCGCAGAAAAGTTATGGAAAGAACATGCTTTTACCAAACAGAATGGGATGCCTTATCAAACTGTCGGTAGTTTGAAGTTGCACTTTCCCGGTCATGAAAAGTATACCGATTATTACCGGGATTTAAACATTGAGAATGCGGTGGCTACTGTTTCTTATAAAGTGGGAGATGTGACCTATACACGTACTTTATTTACTTCTTTGGCAGATAACGCCTTAATTATACATTTGGAGGCGGACCGACCTCATTCTATCGCATTCGAAGCATCTTATAGCACACCGTTTGAAGAAAGTGCTGTAATTGCGAGCAAGAACCGATTGACTTTATCTGCAAAAGCTTCTGCACACGAAGAGGTTCCGGCTGCCATTCGTTTGGAGAGTCAGGCGCGTATAAAAACTTCCGGTGGTAAGGTTGAGAGTGATAACGGAAAATTGATAGTGACGGAAGCGGATGTGGTGACTATTTATGTTTCGGCAGCTACTAATTTTGTGAATTATCAGGATGTCTCTGCCAATGAGAGTAAAAGGGTGGACGTGATATTGAATCAAGTTGGAAAAAAGTCATATAGACAACTTTTGGACAGCCATATCGGGAAGTATCAACAACAGTTCGGAAGGGTTAAACTAGACCTGGGACATTCACTTGCTTCACAAAAAGAAACTCCGGTCCGTCTGAAAGAATTTCGTGAAGGAAAAGATCCTGCTTTAGTCACACTCATGTTCCAGTTTGGACGTTACTTGCTTATCTCGTCTTCGCAGCCCGGAGGGCAACCTGCCAATTTGCAGGGAATATGGAATCAACATCTTTTGGCTCCGTGGGACGGAAAATACACAATAAATATCAATACTGAGATGAATTATTGGCCGGCTGAAATAACTAACTTGCCGGAAACACATGAGCCGTTGTTCAGGCTAGTGAATGAGCTCGCTGAAACAGGTAAAAAAACAGCGCAGACTATGTACCATTGCAATGGTTGGGTGGCTCATCATAATACTGACATATGGAGAGCGACAGGACCGGTGGACGGCCCTTTTTACGGGACATGGCCGAATGGAGGAGCCTGGTTAAGCCAGCATTTGTGGCAACATTATCTTTATACCGGAGATAAGGACTTCCTGATTAAGAATTATCCGGTATTGAAAGGAGCTGCTGACTTCTATATGGATTTCTTGGTGGAACATCCTCAGTATCATTGGCTGGTGACTATTCCATCTATATCTCCTGAACAAGGAGCGCCAGGAAAGGAAACAAGCTTGACAGCCGGCTGTACAATGGATAATCAAATTGTATTTGACGTGTTGAGTAATACTCTGCAAGCTGCAAAGATTGTAGGAGAAGATATAGTTTATCAGGATAGAGTTAAAAAAGTACTGGATCGTTTGCCGCCGATGCAAATAGGTAAGTATAACCAATTGCAGGAGTGGTTGGAGGATGTGGATGATCCCCAAAGTGATCATCGGCATGTATCTCATTTGTATGGCTTGTATCCAAGTAATCAAATATCCCCATATGCGCATCCTGGGTTATTTCAGGCTGCCAAACGTTCGCTGCTCTATCGGGGGGATATGGCGACGGGATGGTCTATCGGTTGGAAGATTAATTTATGGGCACGTCTTTTAGACGGCGATCATGCCTATAAAATTATAGGGAATATGCTTAACCTGGTGGAAGAGGGGAATCCGGACGGCCGGACCTATCCTAACTTGTTTGATGCACACCCTCCTTTTCAGATAGATGGTAACTTTGGTTTTACGGCAGGAGTTGCGGAAATGCTGCTTCAAAGTCATGATAATGCTTTGCATCTGTTACCGGCTTTGCCAACAGCTTGGCAGAAGGGGCATATATCTGGTTTGGTGGCTCGTGGCGCTTTTGAGGTTGATATGAGTTGGGAAGGAGGAGAACTGTTGGCTGCTACTATTTTATCCCGTATCGGAGGTAATTTACGTATCCGAACCTATGTACCTCTTGAGGGGGAAGGATTGAAAGAAGCGGAAGGCGAGAACTCCAATCCTTTCATGAGCAGTGCTGATATAAAAGAGCCTTTGCTGGCATCGGAATTGTGTCCGCAATATCCTATGCTGTATAAGGTTTATGAATATGATATAGTGACAAAAGCAGGAGGTGAATATATCATCCGAAGAAAAAGATAATATAACGTGAAAAACAAAGGTATATGGTAAAAAGATTTAATTGGTTAGTTTTTTGTCTATTGTTTTCAGTAGGTATGATGGCAAAAAGCGGGGGTAGGCAATATAACTCTTACAAAGGGTTAGTGATGGCCGGTTACCAGGGGTGGTTCAATGCCCCTGGTGACGGTTCCGGCCGTGGATGGCATCATTATAATGGTAGTAACGGTTTCCGTCCCGGTTCTTGTTCTGTGGATTTCTGGCCGGAAGTGTCGGAATATAAGAAACTTTATAAGACGGAGTTTACTTTTGCAGACGGCAAACCGGCATCTGTTTTCTCTTCTTATGACGAGTCTACGGTTGATCTTCATTTTAAATGGATGAAACAGTATGGACTGGATGGAGTGTTTATGCAACGTTTTGTAGCAGAGATTCGGAACGAGAGTGGTTTGAAACATTTTAATAAAGTGCTAAATTCGGCAATGAAATCGGCAAATAAGTACGAACGCGCTATCTGTGTGATGTATGATTTGAGTGGAATGCAGCTGGGAGAAGAAAAACTATTATTAAAAGATATTGATGAAATAGCAAAGCGTTATTCATTGAAAGATCATGCAAAAAATCCCTCATATTTGTATCATAACGGAAAACCGTTGGTTACAGTATGGGGAGTAGGATTTAATGATAACCGCAGTTATGGGTTGAATGAAGCTGAATATATTATTGATGGTCTGAAATCTCAGGGGTTCAGTGTTATGCTCGGAGTGCCTACTCAATGGCGCAAGCTGGAAGGGGATACGGAATCAGATCCACGCTTGCATGAACTAATCAGAAAATGTGATATTCTGATGCCTTGGTTTGTGGGGCGCTATAATGAAACGACCTATCCCAAGTATCAGAAACTGGTGGAAGAGGATATTCAGTGGGCTAAAAAGAATTTAGTCGATTATGCTCCTTTAGTTTATCCGGGTTTTTCATGGGGAAATATGAAAGGGAAAGAACATAATTCGTTTATTCCCCGTAATAAAGGCTCTTTTCTTTGGAAACAGCTGATGGGGGCTATTCGTGCAGGTGCTGAAATGATTTATGTAGCTATGTTTGATGAGATAGACGAAGGGACAGCCATCTTTAAGTGTGCCAAGAAAGTTCCGGTAGGAGAAAGTCTGTTTGTCCCTTTGGAAGAAGAAGTGGAAAGCGATCATTATTTGAAACTGGTTGGTGAAGCCGGCAAGGTGTTGCGTAAGGAAAAGGCGGTAGCGTTTGATGCCAGTTTGAATCCTGTAGCTCCGAATCCTTTTATCCGGCATATGTATACAGCTGACCCTTCCGCACATGTATGGGCAGACGGGCGGCTGTATGTATATGCTTCACATGATATTGCTCCTCCACGTGGCTGTGACTTAATGGACCGTTATCATGTTTTTTCTACTGACGATATGGTGCATTGGACAGATCATGGTGAGATATTAAATTCCTCCCAAGTGCCGTGGGGACGTAAAGAAGGAGGATTTATGTGGGCGCCGGATTGTGCTTATAAGAACGGAACTTACTATTTTTACTTTCCGCATCCGAGTGAAACGAATTGGGACAATAGCTGGAAGATAGGAGTGGCCACGAGTTGTAGACCGGCTGAAGGATTTGAAGTCAAAGGTTATATTGAAGGAATGGATCCATTGATTGATCCTTGTGTTTTTGTAGATGATAACGGACAGGCGTATATTTATAATGGTGGCGGTGGTATCTGTAAAGGTGGCAAACTGAAAGACAATATGATGGAACTGGATGGACTGATGCAGCCGATGGAAGGATTGGAAGACTTCCATGAGGCAACCTGGGTACATAAATATAATGGTAAATATTATTTGTCTTATTCCGACAATCATGATGAAAATTGGAATGACGGCGTGAAAGGAGACAACAGGATGCGATATGCTGTCAGTGATTCGCCATTGGGACCTTGGGAGTCGAAAGGTATTTATATGGAACCGACGGATAGTTATACCAACCACGGCTCAATTGTGGAGTTTAAAGGGCAATGGTATTCTTTTTATCATAATAGTGCGTTGTCCGGTCACGATTGGCTTCGTTCTATTTGCGTGGATAAGTTATACTACAATCCGGACGGAACAATACAGATTGTAAAACAGACAAAATAAGAGAGTAAATTCAGTTAGAAAGTAATAATTATATAAACCATAAAAAACATGAAGAACAAATTAAAGTGGATGATGGCTGTGGGTATGTTATCATGCTCGGTAGCAATGGCCCAACAGCAAAGTGATATCATGTCTGTGTCTGCTTCAACAAACGTGGAGAATGCAGCTTTGGCTTTTGATAAAAATATGAAAACGATGTGGACGTTGCCTTCTCAGGCTTTGAAGTCCGGGCAGTGGTTGATGTTTACTATCCAGCAGCCTGGAGACGTTTACGAACTGGAGCTTCAGATGCAGGGAATTAATAAAAAGGAATTGAAAGACGCATTGGATATCTTTGTCACTTACGACCCGATGAATCTCGGAAATCCGATAAGCTACCAGATACTTGGAAATGAAAAACAGATGAAAGTCAAGTTTGCCGCTCCTAAATACGGTGCTCACGTAAAACTGGACTTTAAACCGAGTAAATTGGATAAACCTTTTTCTTTAAAGGAGATATCAGTGCTTGTGGCAGAGAAAGTGTTGAAGGATAATAAAGGAGAAGTAACTGATCGTCGCTATATGGATGCGTCACTTCCGGTAGAAGAACGCGTTGAAAGTTTGTTGGCTGTGATGACTCCGGAAGACAAAATGGAACTGATCCGTGAAGGTTGGGGGATTCCCGGAATACCTCATTTGTATGTGCCGCCCATTACGAAAGTGGAAGCTGTGCATGGTTTTTCTTATGGTAGTGGTGCCACTATATTCCCTCAAGCTTTGGCAATGGGGGCTACCTGGAATCGGAAGTTGACGGAAGAAGTAGCGATGGTAATTGGAGACGAAACAGTAGTTGCTAATACAAAACAGGCATGGTCGCCGGTATTGGACGTTGCACAGGATGCCCGTTGGGGACGTTGTGAAGAAACATTTGGTGAAGACCCGGTATTGGTGTCACAAATAGGTGGTGCATGGATAAAAGGGTATCAATCCAGAGGACTGTTTACTACTCCGAAACATTTTGGCGGACATGGTGCTCCTTTGGGTGGACGTGACTCACATGATATCGGTTTGTCGGAACGTGAAATGCGTGAAGTACATTTGGTTCCATTCCGTCACGTCGTTCGCAACTACGATTGTCAGTCTCTGATGATGGCTTACTCTGATTATATGGGTATTCCTGTTGCCGGAAGTACGGAATTGCTTCAGCAGATTTTGCGTCAGGAGTGGGGATTCAATGGTTTTATTGTCAGTGACTGTGGGGCTATTGGTAACCTGACTGCCCGTAAGCATTATACAGCAAAAGACAAGATAGAAGCTGCTAATCAGGCGTTGGCTGCTGGCATTGCTACTAACTGTGGTGATACTTACAATGATAAAGAGGTGATTCAAGCCGCTAAAGACGGGCGTATCAATATGGTAAACTTGGATAATGTATGTCGTACTATGCTGGCCACTATGTTTCGTAATGAACTTTTTGAGAAAAACCCTTGTAAACCGCTGGATTGGAATAAGATTTATCCGGGTTGGAATTCGGACAGACATAGAGAAATGGCACGTCAGGCTGCCCGGGAATCAATTGTAATGTTGGAGAATAAAGATAATTTGCTGCCTTTGTCGAAGACGTTGAAAACAATTGCCGTACTAGGTCCCGGAGCGGACGATCTTCAACCGGGCGACTATACTCCAAAATTGCAACCTGGACAATTAAAATCTGTATTGAGCGGAATTAAGGCTGCTGTGGGCAAACAGACTAAAGTGCTTTACGAACAGGGATGTGACTTTACTACTCCGGACGCAACGAACATTCCGAAGGCGGTGAAAGCAGCTTCTCAGTCGGATGTGGTGGTAATGGTGTTAGGAGATTGTTCTACCAGTGAGGCTACCAATAATGTGCGTAAGACGTGTGGAGAAAATAACGATTGGGCAACTTTGATTTTACCGGGTAAACAACAAGAATTGTTGGAAGCTGTTTGTGCTACCGGCAAGCCGGTGGTCCTGATTCTTCAAGCAGGCCGTCCTTATGATCTTCTGAAAGCTTCGGAAATGTGCAAAGCTATTCTGGTAAACTGGCTGCCGGGACAAGAAGGTGGTCCGGCAACAGCAGATGTTTTGTTTGGCGATTATAATCCGGGCGGTCGTTTACCGATGACTTTTCCGCGTCATGTAGGACAACTTCCCCTATATTATAATTTTAAGACTTCAGGACGTCGTTATGAATATGTAGATATGGAGTTTTATCCTCTTTATCGTTTCGGGTATGGACTGAGCTATACTTCATTTGAATATTCGGACCTGAAGATACAGGAGAAGTCGAATGGAAATGTGATGGTACAGGCCACAGTGAAGAATGTAGGAGGTTGTGCTGGTGATGAAGTGGCACAGTTGTATATTACAGATATGTATGCTAGTGTGAAGACCCGTGTGATGGAACTGAAAGATTTTACCCGTATTCATTTACAACCGGGAGAATCGAAAAACGTTTCTTTTGAATTGACTCCATATGACATCTCACTGCTGAACGACCGTATGGACAGAGTAGTGGAGAAAGGAGAATTCAAAGTTATGGTAGGTGGAATGAGTCCCGATTATGTTGCGAAAGACAGGATCAAAGATAGTGTTGGTTACAGTGACAACAAGAAAGGTGTTACGGGAATGCTTGACTACACTCACGAATTTGGTGCAGACTTTACTCTTGCCGTATCTAAGGTAGAGGAAAATCTGACGAACAATCAGAAGACTGTATGGATAAGCGTAAAGAATGTCGGAACGTTGATGGATACAGGTAAGGTGGAAATGTTTGTGGACGGAAAGAAGGCTGGTGATGTCGTTCACTACGAACTGGCTCCTGGAGAAGAGAAGTTGATTCCTTTCAATTTGAACAAGGATAATGATAAATCGGTTGCTTTTACCACCAAATATAAGATGTTACCTATTTGAGAATGAGAGTATATTTATTTGTTTGTAAGTTGTGCAGCATATTATTCTGCTGCACTTCTTTATTTGCAGCAGAAAAGGACGAACGCGAAGTGTATATGCACTTTATTATGAACGGACAGAGTTTATCTACAGGACACCAGTCTTATCCGGTAATTTCTACAAAGAATTTGAAAGGAAATTATATGTTGGGCAATCAGGTCTGGATAAATTACGGCAATATGCTTGAAGAACGGTTTGAACCGTTGGTGGGTAATATTTCTGTAGCATTCCGAAATGAAAAGTTTTTCAAGAGTCGGTCGGCAGGTACTATTGCAGAGTGTCCTTTGTTGGGTGCTGTGAATCATATCCGGTTGAAACACCCTCGAATGGATAAGATTCTGGCTACCTCGGTAGGAGTTAGCGGAGCAAGCGTGGAGGAACTCTCCAAAGAGTCGGAAACCCGTACTTATTATAATGACTTCCGGACTTCATTGGAATTAGCCTCGAATGTAGCCGGCAGTATGAATGGGAAAATGTATTGTCCTGTTATCTTTTGGATGCAAGGTGAATTTAATTATGATCCGAATCCGGAAAAGGGATTGCGTGCCAATGTGCCGAATACTACGGATAAGCAGGAGTATAAGCGACTGCTTATACAATTGAAAGATAATATGCAGAATGATATTCTGAAACAATACGGTCAACAGGAGAAACCGGTATTTATCACTTACCAGACCGGCGCGCAATATATGCGTGATACGCTTGCTATTTCTATGGCACAACTTGAAGCGTCTAATGAGTATGCTGATATCATTTGTGCAGGCCCCATTTATCCGATGACAGACCGTGGCGGACATTTGGATGCTAATGGCTATCGCTGGTTTGGGGAAATGTTGGGAAAGGTCTACTATCAGACAAAGGTGCAGGGCAAGACCTTTAAACCTTTGCAACCTACCGAGATTATGAGAGAGAAGCTTCCCAATCAGGTGCGTATCAAATATCATGTACCGGTTCCGCCTTTGGTATTTGATGTTCATCTGTTGCCTAAAATCCGAGATTATGGTTTTGAAGTATATTTGGGCAGTTACCGCCAGGAGAATCGGCAGACTGTCACAAATGTTGAGATAGACGGGGAAGATGTCGTGCTGAGTTGCCAGCAACCGCTGCAGGGGGATGTCATTGTGGTGTATGCAGGCACAAACTCATTTATTGAGGAATATCAGGGAGGAAAAGACAGATTGCAGGGACATGGAAATTTGCGTGACAGTGATTCGTATAAGGCTTTTTTTTAACTATCTAGATTTGGATGAGAAAAATAAGGACGGTTCTTTCATCTATCCGCGTGATGACTCTGAAACGACACTGCGACCGGAGTATGAACCAGAAGACAGGAGCGGGAAGGTGATATACGGAAAGAAATATCCGTTATATAACTTCAGTGTAGGATTTTTTTACAAGATTCCGACAGGTAAAGATAAAATAGGTATTTCCATGTAGGGAAGAATCATAGTTGTAAAACTGAAAATATGAAAGAAATACATAAGTTTGTATTGGCGGGCGTTCTGTGCGGAGCGTCTTGTCTTTTTACATATGCACAGGAATTGTACAAGAACGAGAATGCTCCTGTGCACGAACGGGTGGCAGATTTGCTTTCCCGGCTCACGGTGGAAGAAAAGATCAGTTTGCTGCGTGCTACTTCGCCTGGTATTCCTCGTTTGGGCATTGATAAATATTATCATGGAAATGAGGCGTTACACGGAGTTGTACGTCCGGGAAACTTTACCGTATTTCCGCAAGCTATCGGATTGGCTGCTATGTG
>OHIN01001427.1_pt1 | contig 12494 bp, 12 predicted proteins | sample 1568261 | NCBI WGS metagenome assembly OHIN01 (sample SAMEA3879578, study PRJEB24766) | human gut metagenome | biome: human-associated habitat; feature: feces | place: USA | collected 1985/1987
TATGCACGAGTTCTTCCGTGCCGGAAATCCGGTTCTCAGGTTACTTCTCTTTGCTGCCTTATGTGTTGAGCAACGCATATGTGGCTTTGGATAAGGACTCTTTTGAGGCATGGAAGAAAAGATTACGCCCCGAGATCAAGGACTTGTATAACGAGAAAGTAGCCTATTGGCAATCCCTATACAGCCCGCTGATCGGCGAGGCGCAAGACGTGGTCTATAATCTTTTCCTGAAAGGCAATAAGATACCTGCCGGAACCGCTAATTATTCGGAGGTGATCGCTTTATTGATCGCTTTGGAAGGAGAATGATTTATTCATCATTTAACTTCCTCCAAATAAAGCACTCGGCTCGAGTAATCATTCTGCTTGTGATAATCGACAATGTGATTATAAGGGATTTCCAGTCCGTTCGCCATGAGATATTCCCCGGTGAAAGCTTTACCCTCGAAGGCCAGAGGCTCGTTGTCGATCCGGTTCAGTTCGCAGACTCTGTATTTCTTGTCTGGGGATAATCCGTTCATTTTTACACGGGGTAAATGTTGGTTGACAAAATGCTCGGTCTTCCACCAATAAAATACGGCTTTGTCTTTCTCCGGTGAGGTGTACATCAAGGAAGCTACTCCCAAACGATCGTACGGAGAAACCAGACGGTAGATATCGCCGAATTGCACGACGGGACGGATCGTCTTATAATCGGCGATCGCCTTACGGCAAAGTGTTTTCTCTTCTTCTGTCATATTCCGGGCTCGCAGACTCCCGGCATATCCGATGATAGCAATACCTGCTAATGTGATACAAACACCCAGCAACAAGATAAGTCCTTCGCCATGCAATAAATCCTGCCCTCCGAGAATGGCAGGGAAAAGTGTTCCGAATCCGGCACAAGTACCTAAAGCTATACTTTGCCCCAAAGCCACTCCCAAATAACGCATACTCAATCCGAAGGTCAATCCGCCTACGCCCCACAACATGCCATATACAATTGCCTTCAAACTACCTTCCATTTGAAACAAGTCCATCAGGCCAATACCCTCTGGAAGTGCCAGGAAAGTACCTAACAGTGGAAAAACCAACCAGGCAAAAATACCTTGGACCAGCCAAAAGCTTTCCCAACTCCAGGATTGAATCTTGTTGATTGGAACATACGAACTACTCTGTCCCAAACTTCCTAAGGCAACGATCAATAAACCAACAAGAACATCCATAATTATCCTCGCTTACAAGTTATCTCGGCTTCGTATTTTTCTATATCCGTCATATAGCTTTCACCAACCGGAACATTATTCTTCAAGCAGAACATATCCCAAACAGCATTCCACGGTAAGCTTTTTGCTTCTTCCTGTAAAGCCAACCGCTGGAACAGCTGATCATTTTCTTCATACTTCTGCAACAAAGCAGATGGTTCCAACAACGCTTGTAGCAAAGCTTTCTGGGCAGCCCGGACACCAATCACATACGCTCCTATACGATTGATAGTTGCATCAAAATAGTCCAAACCTATATGAATCCTGTTTAATGCATTTGAACGGACCAGTTCACGTGATAAATCCAACAACTCATCATTTAAGATGACAACATGGTCACTATCCCAACGAACCGGACGACTGACATGCAACATAATCTCAGGAGTAAACAACAACAAAGAAGATATCTTATCAGCAATGCTTTCTGACAAATGAAAATGTCCTGTATCCAAAGTAACCATTTTCTGGTTCTTCACGCCATAACCCAAATAAAAGTCATACGAACCGACAGTATAGTTTTCCAAACCAATACCAAAAAGCTTCGCTTCAATACAATCTTTCATATTCTTATAGTCAACGGAAAATATCTCATCCAATGACTGTTCCAAAATCTGACGATATTTCAAGCGGCTGGCAGGCACTTCCTTACTTCCATCATGAATCCAAAGATTCATAATACAAGGATCTTGCTGGAATTTACCCATCTCTTCACTAATCCAACGGCAACGTTTGGTATGTTCAATCCAGAAATTACGTATATCATCCTGAGGATTAGCCAATGTCAGATTTCCACTTTTCGGATGAGAAAACGAAGTACTGTTAAAATCCAATTTCATTCCTTGTTCCTTGGCCCATTCCATCCAGCTTTGGAAATGACAAGGCTCAATTTCATCCCGATCAACAACCTTTCCCTGGAAATCACCATAGATAGCATGGAGATTCAAGCGATGTTTTCCCGGTATTAAAGAAGTTGCCTTTATAATATCTGAACGAACCTCATCAATAGTTCGCGCCCGTCCCGGATAATTTCCGGTAACCTGAATACCACCAGTCAACGAACCTCCCTGATTTTCAAATCCCATTACATCATCTGTTTGCCAGCAATGCAGCGATAATGCTATCTGCTGAAGCTGATCCATTGCTTTTTCTGTATCTACACCTAACGAAGCGTAACGTTCTTTTGCCATTTCATAGGCCTGATTTATATTTCTTTCGTTTGTCATGATTGTAATTATTTTGAGGTTAAACTTAAAAACTTCTGATAAGCATCTTTATACGTTTCAAATCCATTCTGCGGAACAAAGATCTGAGGAGATAAGCTAGATAATATGAACCGTCTCATCTCCCAACGGTCACAGACAAGTCCGGCTGCACGAGCCTGCACCAAGCCATTTCCTACAGCTGTTGCTTCCGATGGTCCGGCAACTACAGGCAACTGAATCACATCAGCAACCAATTGATTTAAGAAATCATTCTTAGCTCCTCCTCCAATAACATGCAATCGATGAATCGGGAACGGAGCGACTTGTTTCAAGAAGGTTAATACCTTGCGATAACTAAAAGCCAGACTCTCAAAAATACAACGGACATATTGACCAACTGTTTCGGGCTCCGGTTGATTACTATCTCTACAAAATTGAGAAATAGCATCCTGCATATTTTGAGGATTAGCAAAACAGGCCGCGTTAGGATTTACCAAACTTCTAAATGGTGCCTCTTTTTCCATTAAGGTAATCAACTCAGCATAAGAATAATCTTTACCTTCCCGCTTCCATTCTTCTCGGCAACGTTCCAACAACCACATGCCTGTAATATTCTTCAAGAAACGGATTGTCCCATCAATACCGCCTTCATTCGTAAAGTTCTCCTGATATGATTCTTCTGAAATAATAGGTTCTTCCGTTTCTATACCCATCAAACTCCATGTTCCACTACTCAAATAAGCAAAATTACGATCGGTTGTCGGGACAGCAGCTACAGCAGAAGCCGTATCATGTCCTGCTACTGCAATAACAGGAATGGATCCAACACCCGTTTCCTTACTTAAAGAATCAGTCAATGAACCAACAACAGTTCCCGGGAAAACAATCTTCTCAAAAAGAGAAGTTGACACACCTGCAGCACACAACAACTCTGCATCCATTTCTTTCGTGTATGGATTTACCAGTTGGGCAGTCGATGCATCCGTATATTCACACACACAGTTTCCTGTAAGCAAATAAGAAAGCAAATCAGGAATAAACAAAGCCTTAGCAGCTTGTTCCAATGGAGAATAATGTTCTTCCTTCATCTGATACAGCTGAAACAAACTATTGAAGTTCATTATCTGAATACCCGTTCGCTTATATACATCCATCTGCGACATCCTTTGCTGGAAAAACTTTTCGGGCACACCTTCCGTAAACGAATCCCGATAAGCTCGAGGCAACGCTAATAAAACACCATCTGCCCCAATCAATCCAAAATCGACGCCCCATGTATCAATCCCAATTGAAGTCAAATGGATATTTTCCTTTCCACAATAACACAAAGCCTTTTTTATCTCTTTGTATATATGATAAATATCCCAATAATAACGTCCGTGAAGCTCCATAATTCCATTTGAGAACCGATGTATTTCCTTCATCTCAAATTGGTCTTTCGAAAAAGTCATCACAACTGCTCGACCGCTGGTCGCACCAATATCAAATGCTAAAAATGTGTTTACTTCCATGATAATTTATCCGTTACTTGAAGATTTTTCTTATTTTTGGACAAAATTATCCGGTTTCCGGAGAAAAAATATTTAGATATTGATTTTAAACCTTTCAATTCTGATACAAATGAATACTCAGATGAATAATCAATTATGTTATTTGACATATAGTGCGAATGATGAAGCATGGGGAACCATTATCACAACAGCAGGTTTCCAACATATCTCACCTCATGCTTCCTATCCGCCATCCCAACATCCCAAGAATTATAACTTTTGTCCACAAAACGGACGTATCCTGAATGAATACCAATTTGTATATATAGTAAAAGGTAGTGGTACTTTTATATCAGATCACAGCAAGAAACGTTCCGTAAAAACAGGAGATTTGCTGATTCTTTTTCCGGGAGAATGGCACAATTACTATCCAGACATAGACTCCGGATGGGATGAATATTGGGTAGGTTTCAAAGGCAGTTATATGGAACATTTAATTGATAAGCACTTCTTTTCTCCCGAAAACCCGATACTAGAATTAGGAATCAGTAGTTCACTCGTCAACTTATATGAAGATTTACTACAAACAGCCAATAATGAAAAGGCTGGTTTCCAAGTTATGTTGGCGGGTATCCTACAACATATTACCAGTACGATCTTCTATAAATACAAAAACCAGCCATTTGCTGATGCTTACATCTTGGATAAATTGGATGAAGCACGTAGAATGATGAAATCAGAAATTGAACATCCGTCATCACCTGAAGAAATTGCAGCTCAATTAGGATTAAGCTATTCCTGGTTTCGCCGGACATTCAAAGATTACACCGGTATATCGCCAGCTCAGTATCAAATTCAGTTACGCTTAATCAAAGCCAAAGAACTGTTAAGCCAGACAACGCTCAACATTACGGAAATTGCCTATCAGTTACATTTCGAAAATGGAGGACAATTTTCTACTTTCTTTAAGAAAAGAGAAGGACTAACACCCAAAGAATACAGAGAATGGATTTCGGCTGCTAACTCAAAAGAATAAATCGACAGCCTATTCCATATCTAATGTTTACCTATTTTAATAGAAATTCAAGATGGATAATTTTGTAGCCATTGATTTTGAAACAGCCAACCGCGAACCTTCCAGCGTTTGTAGTGTTGGTATTGTCGTTGTAAGAGAAGGGAAAATACAGAATCATCTATATCGCCTGATTCACCCTACTCCTAATTATTATAACTATTGGAATACTCGTGTCCATGGATTAACAGCTGCCGACACAGCCCAAGCACCTGCCTTTCCTTTCGTTTGGACAGAAATAGAACCGCTTATAAGCGGACTTCCACTGGTTGCCCATAATGCCGTCTTCGACGAAGGATGTCTAAAGGCGGTCTTCCGAAAATATGGCATGACTTATCCTGAATATAAATTCTATTGTACCTGTCGCGCTTCCAGACGTGTTTTCGGAAAAGAATTACCGAACCATCAACTACAAACCGTCGCTGCTCGTTGTGGATATCAACTGGAGCACCATCATCATGCCCTCGCAGATGCAGAAGCCTGTGCCTGGATTGCCTTACGAATTATGGATTTGTATCTTAACAGCTAATTTCTTTTGCCACCAGTACAAATAAAACAGACAGATGACCAAAGAAACAACCGTTGAAAGAGGTGGCGCAAATCCCATCCAGAAAAGCGATGTCGGATCAATATGGCTGAACAGCCACGATAATGGAATACGAAATAAAAAGGTAGCAATTAGGCTATGTACCATCGGGAACCAGGAATTTCCTTGTCCGCTGAAATAAGAATTCATACAAAAAATAAAACTTACTAAAATACAATCTATGCTGTATCCTCTCAGATATGTTGCTCCCATACTTATAACCGCCTCATCTTCCGTAAAAATGCGAATCCAATTTTTCGGAAAGAATTGTGAATAAACACACATTGAAATACCAAACACCAAAGCCATACCAATACCGGCATACAAGCAACGGTTCATTCGTCCTATCAATCCGGCTCCATAGTTCTGGGCAGTCATAGCTGCTACTGCAGATGATATTGCAACTGGTGGTAACATGGCAAATACGATAACCTTTTCCACAACTCCCAATGCTGCAGATGCAATCACACCCATTTGATTCACAATGACCGTGATTATCAAAAAAGATATATTTACCAAAGCGTCCTGCAATGCAATAGGAGCTCCCAATACCATGATGCGCCGTGACAAAAGACCATTCAAACGAATATCTTTCCGGGTAAACGGGAAACTAAATCCACGACGATGTAAAAACCACAAAGCAGTCACAAAACTGATTCCTTGGGATGAAATCGTTGCCAATGCTGCTCCAGCAGCCCGCAAATGAAATGCTCCTACCAACAAGAAGTCGAGTACAATATTGATAATACATGCCAACAATACAAAATAAAGAGGTGTCCGAGAATCACCTAGCCCTCTCAAAATTCCACAAACAACATTATACCCAATGATAAACGGAATACCTAAAGAGGCAATTAAAAGATAAGCCTGTGTATCTTGCATGGCTTCTGCCGGCGTATGCATAACAGAAGTTATCGAATCATGACACAAAACCATCAAAGAAGTTAGTACAATGCCTATTAAGGCAAATAACCAGACCGAAGAGCCTATAACAGCAACCAACTCCTTATAATTTCTTGCTCCCGTTGCTATCCCGATAAGAACAGTAATTCCAGTCGTCAATCCTAAAATAATTCCGGTAACAGTTTGCATAACCTGACTGCCTATAGCCACTCCGGCTACACTGGCCGCATCATCAAATTGACCGACTACAAAAAGATCAGCTCCACCATATAAGGCTTGTAATACATTGGCTAGCAAATAAGGTAAAGCAAATTGGAATAATACTTTAACTACATTCCCTTGTGTCAAATCAAGCTCTTTCATTTTCTTTACAGGATTAATAATAACAATTATACATATAAACAGAAAGCCGGATAAGCTGATTGGTTTTACCCAGTCATCTTATCCGGCTTTTATATCGCCCTCCGATGAGGATTACAAAACGCTCCTTTTCGTTATGTTGTGCAAAGGTAGGACGAATCGCTGAGCTAATCAAATAATTCTGCTAGTTTCTGTTGTTTGCGATAAAAACCAGTTTAACAGTTCACGGTTGGCTTCGCTGTCAATCTGCAAATCATGTTGTTCTTCAAAAAGGTCTAACGAATACGTTGTTTCCCCACAGATATCAACACCGATAACCTTTTCCTGTCGGAAGATAATAGCCAGCAGCTCTTTCAATTCTGCTAAAGAAAACTTTCCCTGGTCCCAATTCGTAACAGCAGCTTTCTTATTCAGTACATCTTTATCTACAGAAATGTAAACGGGTTCATTAACATGCTCCCGTGAAAAGTTACGCCAGGCATCTTCGTGTGAAAAACTTGCCTCGCTGTAACACTTTACCCGAGAAGAATAAGACATTGGTATAGCATGAATAAGACGTTCATCTGCTCCGACAATCAATACCTTCTGAAGAAAAGGATTCGTATCAATAACGGCTTTTACCCACGAGCCGCACGAAAGCATTTCTTCAAATAAAGAAGGTTGCATATCCGGATGATGATCAAAGACAACCAATGAAAAAGGTTCTCTGATTTTATCAGTCCAGAACTTACTTACATAATGATAATTCCCAGAGTCAATAAAATGAATACCATCCGGTGCAAATGGTTCCATCCGCTGCTTCAGTTTTAAGGCAGCATCCTCATCACAATAACAATCCGTACCGTTCAAATCTGTACAATCAAGCCATTGGAAACGTTGATTTCGAATAAAACGTTCCTGCTCATATACATGCGTAAAATTCATCAAAAGGATATTCGGCTTCATTTTATCATTGAGTTAACAGAAAACATGCCTGCAGAAAAGGAATCTGCAGGCATAGCAATACTCTATTTCAACAATTTTCCATCAGAAAAGGCATTTCCAACCTTCTCTCCCAGTACCCGATAATGATGATGAATCGGATCATAAGTAATTGGCCTTAGTTTATCAAGGTCAATCTTGCCATCTTCGCCTAAAACAGTTTCATCTGCCGAAACATTAACGATGCGTCCCACCATATGGCAGGTCTCCGGATCATAAGAAACCAATTCACATTCCAGTGTCATAGGCAATTCTTCGATAACCGGAGCATTGACAAATGCAGACTTTACCGTATGAAAGCCCGCTTTATCTACTTTATCAGGTACTTTTTTACCCGACACAAGACCAACGTAATCACAGGCAACTACCTGATCAGCCGTTGCCATACTCACTGTAAAGGCTTTTGAAGCAAGAATATTATGAGTTGTCTGGTGCTCTTCCGCCAAACAAATACCTACCATATTATCCGTATAAATACCGCCCCAAGCTGCATTCATAGCATTGGCTTTTCCTTCTTCATCATACGCGGCTACAATAAAAACCGGCATCGGATACAACCACGTTTTAACACCAAAATTTTTTCTCATCTTTATTTCTCCTTTTAATTTATAGATGATATAAAAACAATCATCCCTTTATTGCTACTTTTATCACACCATCTTGCCTGTTCTCGAAGATACGATAGGCTTCTTCAATTTCACGCAACGGGAAACGATGCGTAATAAGAGGTGTCGTATCGATCTTTCCTTCTGCAATCAAATTCAAGATCTCCGCACAATCGCATCCGTCAACTCCACCTGTCTTGAATGTAAGGTTCTTCCCATACATGTCTGGCAAAGGTAATACTTGCGGACGATCATACAAGGCAACTACTGTTACTATGGCATTCGGACGGGCACACTTCCAGGCCAAAGTAAAAGAATCATCAGATCCGGCCACTTCAATTACCACATCGGCTCCTCCATGATTGCTTTGCTGACTGACAAACGACTGACAGTTTTCTGGTTCAACAACAAGTACCTCCGGATAATGTTCTTGCACAAAACGAATACGTTCTTCCGATTTCTCACAAACGATAATCTGGCGCGGATGTTTCAACATCACACAAAGCAAGGTACAAATACCTGTTGGTCCTGCACCTATAATCAAAACCGTATCTTCTGGTTTGATTTCCGAAATACGGGCAGCCCAGAACCCGGTGGCCAGGATATCTCCAACAAACAAAGCCTGTTCATCTGTTACTTTATCCGGAATACGATTCAGACCCTGATCAGCATACGGTACCCGAACATATTCAGCTTGTCCGCCATCAATACGGCAACCCAATGCCCAACCACCATTCGGATCCTCACAGTTATTGACATAACCATGACGGCAAAAGAAACAATCGCCACAGAATGTCTCAACATTCACCGTTACACGGTCACCAGGTTTTACCGAAACCACATCTGGACCGACTTCTTCCACAATACCTACCATTTCATGTCCTACTGTAATACCAGGTACAGCCCGCGGCACACTTCCATGTTTGATATGTAAATCGCTGGTACAAATACTACCCAACGTTACACGAACCAAAGCATCTCGGCTATCTTTCAACTGTGGCTTCGGTTTCTCACACAAGGCAAATTGACCTTGCTCCAAATAAGTATAAGCTAACATAATTACTTCTTCGATTTATCTTTCGTACGAACAAAGATAATACAACCCTTTATAACCTCTAGAAATCCCAAGAGAATTAAAATCATTTCTCGTGAGAATCGAAAACGAAACTCACGAGAATTATTTTCAAATCCCGTTAGATTTTATTTTACTGTTTGCTGATCTACAAAAACCAGACGGTTGGTATCATATCCTCTGGCTTGCAATTTCTGGAGTAATTCGTCCCGGAGTGTATCGGGTATTGTCTTGTCGCGACTCATAATCCAAAGATATTTATCCGAACTACTTCCAATCAATACATATTGATAGTCGGGATCTATTTCCAGTACATAATAATCGGCATAAAACCAAAGGAAGAAAGAAACTTTCAATTTTCCCGGATCATTCGGATCAGGTTGCTTGGCTTTTCCTTTGATTTGTTTCAGTTCTCCGTCCTTCCAACCTTCATTCAAGACTTCTATTTTACCATCTTCGCGCAACGAATATGTTGCCGATACATGAGTCAGTTCTTTCTCGAAGCGATGATCATAACGGGCAATTTCATACCAACGCCCCATAAAACGATTCAGGTCTAACGACTGTACTGTATGATTATCAATCGTATCCATCGGATTACCTTTAGAAAAGCCACAGGCACTTATGCCGAAACAGGTACACAATAAAAGAAGCAGATTTTTCATAAGCAATGATTTAAACAGGATTCATTGCAGGCAAATATAAAAAAAGATCTTGCTACTTCATACTGCAACAAGATCTTTTCTCAGAGGTTCCTGGCGGATTCGAACCGCCGTAAACGGTTTTGCAGACCGCTGACTAAGCCACTCATCCAAGGAACCAAATCATCAACAACCAGGTTGTTTTTCTTTTGCGATTGCAAAGGAACGAAATTGTTTTGAATCTGCCAAATTTTTCCTCGACATTTTTATAGAATGATTATTATTGGCCTTTTTTTCTGCCTTTTAGTATTCCTAGTATTTTTCGCTGAACGAGGAAAAGAAGCATTATACCGACCCGATTATTTGAATAACTAGAAAAAAAAGAGTTAATTTGCAATCGTATATTTTTAATGGATAAAACAAATCATGATTTATACAGAAACTGAAATTCCAGGCGTGTGGATCATTGAACCGAAAGTATTCAAAGATGCTCGTGGTTATTTTATGGAAGCATTCAAACAAGAAGAGTTTGATGCGCATATTGGTCCTACTCGTTTCATACAAGATAATGAATCTTGTTCTTCCAAAGGTGTATTGCGCGGACTCCATTATCAGCAGGCTCCTTATTCACAGGCAAAACTGGTACGTGTCATTAAAGGATGTGTACTCGACGTTGCAGTTGATATACGTAAAGGTTCTCCTACATTCGGCAAACATGTTGCCGTTGAACTGTCAGAAGAGAACAAACGTCAGCTATTCATTCCGCAGGGTTTTGCCCATGGATTCCATGTACTGAGTGATGAGGCGATCTTTACTTATAAGGTGGATAATCCTTATACACCTTCCGTTGAAAGAAGTATCCGGTATGATGACCCGGACATTCAGATCAACTGGGGAATCGAATCGCCCGAAAAAGTCAATCTTTCAGAAAAAGACATGAAAGCTCCGTGGCTGAAAGATGCCGATATTAATTTCACCTTTTAAGAGACAACCAACATGAAGACTTATTTAGTGACAGGGGCAGCCGGTTTTATCGGTGCCAACTTTATCAAATATATGCTGGCCAAGTACGACGATATCCAGATTGTTGTACTTGATTTGTTAACGTATGCCGGTAATTTGGGAACGATCGCCAGCGACATCGACAACAAACGTTGCTTTTTTGTCAAAGGAAACATCTGCGACCGCGAATTGGCAGATCAGCTTTTTGCCCAATATGCATTTAATTATGTAGTCAATTTTGCAGCAGAAAGCCATGTGGACCGTAGTATCGAGAATCCGCAACTCTTCCTGCAAACCAATATTCTGGGTACACAGAATCTGTTGGATGCTGCTCGCCAAGCTTGGACAACCGGCAAAGATTCAACCGGATATCCGACATGGCGCACCGACGTTCGTTTCCACCAGGTTTCTACCGATGAAGTATATGGCAGCTTAGGTGCTACGGGATTCTTCACCGAAACAACACCTCTTAACCCGCACAGTCCATACAGTGCTTCCAAGACAAGCGCAGATATGTTTGTGCAAGCTTATGCCGATACCTACAAAATGCCAGTCAGCATTACTCGCTGCTCCAACAATTATGGTCCTTATCATTTCCCGGAAAAACTGATTCCATTGATTATCAAGAATATCCTTGAAGGTAAACATCTGCCTGTCTACGGCGACGGAAGTAACGTGCGTGACTGGTTGTATGTGGAAGATCATTGCAAGGCGATTGACCTCGTTGTGCGCGAAGGCAAAGAGGGAGAGGTCTACAACGTAGGTGGACACAACGAAAAGACAAACATCGAGATCGTTAAGATCATCTGCAAAGAACTTGGCAAACCAGAAAGCCTGATCACCTACGTAGCAGACCGTAAAGGTCATGACATGCGTTATGCAATTGACCCGACTAAGATTCACAACGAACTTGGCTGGTTACCGGAAACAAAATTCGCAGACGGTATCAAGAAAACAATCAAATGGTATCTGGATAACAAAGAATGGTGGGAAACGATCATCTCCGGTGAATACCAGAACTACTATGAAAAAATGTACGCACACCGCGGGGAGGCATAATTTATGAGAATTTTTGTAACAGGTGTAGGCGGTCAGCTTGGACATGATGTTATGAACGAACTTGCGAAACGCGGCTATGAAGGTGTGGGAAGCGACATTGCTCCTTCCTACAGCGGAATCGCTGATGGCACTGCAGTTACCACAATGCCTTATGTTCAGATGGATATCACTGACAAAGCTTCTGTAGAAAAAGTCATTAAAGAAGCAAATGTTGATGCTGTGATCCACTGTGCTGCATGGACAGCTGTAGATGCTGCTGAAGATGAAGAAAATCAGCC
>OHIN01001443.1_pt1 | contig 12353 bp, 8 predicted proteins | sample 1568261 | NCBI WGS metagenome assembly OHIN01 (sample SAMEA3879578, study PRJEB24766) | human gut metagenome | biome: human-associated habitat; feature: feces | place: USA | collected 1985/1987
CCCCCTCTTTCAGATAATAGTAGACAGAGTCAAATTCCTCCGTATAGTTTTTATTACCATCTTCACAAGAGAGAGTGGTCACCACTACTCCGAGAAGAAATAAAATATATATATTTTTCATACTGTATATCTTTTTAATTAATTAATTGCCATAACCGGGAGCTTGAACCAATTGCGGATTAGAATTCACATCAACATAGTAAATTGGAAGTATATACTGTCTATTATTCCATTCATAAGGTTGATTCACCTTAATACGTTGCCTGAATTCGTCATACTCCAATCCTTTTTCTTCAGCTCTCAATCCTTCACGCTTTCCAGCAGCCAAATATTTACCTCCTTCTACCCAACGTCGTACGTCAAAGTAGCGCTGTCCTTCTGCATAGAACTCTACATAACGTTCGTTCTTAATCCATTCCATCAATGGCATATCTGTTAAATCCTCTTTAGTAATGGCCTTCAAACCGGCACGTTGGTGCACCGCATTAAGATTCTTAAGCGCTTCAGTCGCGTAAGTATCCGATTTACCATCCGAAGACAAATTGGCCTGACATTCTGCTAACATCAGATAAAGATCTGCCATACGAATCAATGGATAGGCAGGATTCGGAATTCCTCCACCACCGGATAAGTCCAGTTGCGTGTTAGGATCCAGGAACTTCTGGATAGCAAAGCCGGTCACCAAGTGATTACGGTTATACTTTGCCGGATTATATCCTTGTTTATCAGGATCTCTCGTATCTATTTGAATCGGTTGTCCATTGGCTAGACGAGAAGAATAATCGCCTTGATGGAATCCCAACCATGCATAAAATCGAGGTTCACGAGCTACACAAATATTAAAGAGTTCCGAACGGCCAGTAACACCCGCCGGGTCCAACCATTTACTTTCAGCAGGATATTCATTCTTTGATGCAGCGATTTTGGGCAAGGTCCCTTTATTGGTATAGAAATGTTCTACAGCATATAAATAAGGAGAAGTTGAGCTCCAACCTCCATATTCAGAACCATTGTTAAGTTTCATTATGTTGTTTGGTATACTTCCGAAGACAAAGTTGGTAGTTTTGTGTAACTCCCACAGAATTTCCAGATTGCCATCACTGCCTTTGGCTGTCATCATATAACGCAAAGTCAATACTTTATTCTGAAATGCCTTAACTTCAGTATCGGTCCCCTCTATATTAGGAATATAGGGCATCGGAAGTCCTTTCTGCTCCTGCAAACTTTCATCGCCAGCTCTTGTGCCAAATAAATAGTGTCCTGCATCCAAAGCTGCATTCAATGCTTCTTGAGCAGCTTCCTCTGCGCGTACCCATTTCTCACGATCGTATGTAGTACTCACCAACGCTGTACCGTATCCCGGAGTTTCCATGGCCTTTCCTAACTTTACGTTTTTCCACTCTGGGTAGGGGAACTTTCCATTCCATAAAGGAGAAGCTGCATAAAGTAATACTTTTGCTTTCAGTGCAAGAGCGATAGGGCGAGTAGCTCTACCCACTTCTGTGTTCGAACGAGTATTCCTCAACTTATCACCTGCAAGTACCTTTTCATCCAATAGCCGAACAATCCAATCCGTCACATAATCATAGTGCATACGACCCGGATATTCATTTTCACTAGCGGTCTGTGGAAGTAATCTGTCGCTGATGGGACAAGGTCCATAACAACGCAGCACCTCAAAATGGTAATAGGCCATCAGGAAATAAGCCTCTGCTTCCCACTCCTCTTTTATCAAATCACTTACCGGTGCCTTTTTCAGTTCCTGTAGGAACAGATGAATTTGCCCGATATATCTGTAATAGTTACTCCATTTACCACCATCATTATTATTACCTGTAAATAGATTATGAGCTACTTTGAGTGAATTATAACCTTGCAAACTATACTCAAGCGGAACAGCATATTCGTCTGCAGAGGCTTCTGTATTTTCAAAAGCTACAGGCGATTGTATTCCTGCATAACAAGAATGCAAGAACCCCAAAGTGCTGTTGAAATCTTGTGTTGCGTCATCCAAATCAGCTTGTTCTACCGGAACAATCTCAAGGAAATTACAGGAGGCTGTTAAGCAGCATAGCGAGATGAACAATGCCCCACTTAGTATTCTAATTGTATTTAATAGTTTCATATATGACAATTTTTAAAGGTTTAGAAATTTAATTGCAATCCTATATTGAATGTACGTTGCAACGGATATTTATACCACTCCAACTCTGGATCCCATTCTTTGAATGGACTGAAAACAGCCAGATTATCCCCGGTCACATAGATTCTACCGTATCTGCAGAAACGATATCCGATTTCCAACGTCTTGAAACGTAAAAAATTACCATTACGCATCCAGAATGTACTCGGTACAACGTTATTGTCTGAGTTTGCTTTTTGTAGTCCAAGACGCGGATATGCTGCATTAGGGTTAGGGTTAGCTTCTGTCCAATAGTCCTTCGCTACAAATTTGAAAATGTTGTAATCAGACTCTCCGAACGGATGAATACCTGTTAACATAATCTTGCGCATAGCCGAACCGTTAAAGAACACTCCAAGATCAAATTTCTTATAGTTTATATTCAAACCAAATCCGTATTGTATACGTGGATTTCCACCATATTCTGAAATCATTCCCTGATCATCTGCATTGATTACACCATCACCATTTAAATCACGGTATTTGATATCTCCCACTTGAGCGGTACTTCCTAGTTCTACCTTAGGACCGTATTTTATTTCATCTTCGGTCTGATATAATCCTTCTGCTATGTAACCCCATGTCGAGTTCAAAGGACGTCCGGTTTCTCTTTTCCATGGGTACGGTGTATAGGGTTCATCTCTATACACATATTTGTTCTCCACATACGTAAAGTTACCACGAAAGTCCATAGACAAGTCCTTGTTAATGGAATGATGATAGTTGGTACTGAACTCCCAGCCCCAGTTGTCTACCTTCCCGACATTACTCCAAGGTGTGGCACTATATCCCAATTGACTTGGCCATGTTTTTCTTTGCATCAGAATGTTCGAACGTTTTTCGTAGAAATAATCTGCCGTAATATTCCAATGACGGAAAAGTGTCATTTCTAAACCGACATCCAACTTCTTAGAACGTTCCCAGCCAGCATCCAATACATAATAGCTTGAAATTTTCGGGCCACCAAATGTAGTTTGCCAATCATAACCGGTACTATATTTGATGTTGTCTAGTTCCACTTTATCCAAATAAAGAAAATGACCAAAGTCAGTGCCTGTTTCATCACTACCTACCAATCCATAAGATGCACGCAACTTCAAATTATCGATTTTGTCACGTAAGGGTTCAAAGAAAGCTTCATTGCTCACTACCCAGCCTAAAGAAGCAGCCGGAAAAAACTCGAACCGGTCACCTTTTGCCAAACGCTCTGTGCCGTTGTAACCAAAGTTGAATTCGAGTAAATAGCGCTGACCATAATCATATGTAAAACGACCGGAAAAACCTTGGTTACGATTAGGAAGCACATCCTTCTTAAAATCACGCTGCATATACATCAACATACCGCCTACATTATGTTTGCCAAATTGACGTGTATAGTTTATCTGGAACTGCATAAAAATAGTACGATCACCAGATCTGGTTATACCGGATTCAGCAATATATTGCTTGCCTGAAGTGCCTAAACGTTCTAATTCGTATGAGACAGGATTCTTGGGGTCGTAAGAATTTTCTTTCACTCGATAATAATAAGGTTCAATCGTTCTGTTATATTCAGAACTGGACCAGTTTTTAAAGTTCACCAATGCGTTTGCACTCAAACCTTTTGTAACAAAATCCAAGTTCTGCTTAATTTTCAATGTAGTATGTAGCATATTTGAGTCCACTTGTTTAAAAGTGGTGGCCATATATGCATAAGGGTTTATTCTTGTGTAATTGGCTGTAAGAATGGAATTACCATACTTCACATGCTGATCGCCTTCCTGTGCAGGAAACACGGCCGGAAAGTTTATAGGGTTTGAAGATAACATCATTTTAAATAAATCATCGACCGAATTCTTAGGACCGCGATTATTACGAATCTGCGTATTCATGTTCAAATCGATTGTAGTTGTAGATGTCACTTTCACAGAGATATTATTTTGGAAGTTATACCCCATGTTATTGATATTATTGTTCCATGAATAATACTTGGGTGAGTCCAACAAACCAGTATCGTGGTTCACATTTAAACTCATATAATAAGTTACTTTCTGACCACCACCAGATATATTGATATTCGCACGTTGATTAGTCGCAAAATCCTTGAATATCAAATCACCCCAATTCACATCCGGATAAACATATGGATTTAACCCATAACGAGTTCCTTCAATTTGCTGTCTGCTATATCTTCCTTGCCTAATTGACTTATTACGAGTAAGTTCAGCTTCATTATACATTTCCATCCAAGTGGCTCCATCTACAAACTCTGGAAAGTTCATTGGTTTATTGAATGAATTTTCCAAAGTGATGTTAATACGGGTTTTTGAATTCTCTTGTCCTTTCTTGGTAGTGATGAGCATCACACCATTCGCACCACGAGCACCATAAATGGCAGTTGCAGATGCGTCTTTTAAGATAGAAAAACTTTCGATGGTTTCGGCTGGAATATTGTCCAAATCCCCTGTAGCAATTTCCACATCGTCTAGCAAAATCAAGGGAGTAGCTCGTCCACCAAAAGTCGATACACCACGAATAAAGAATTCAGAAGCTGTTCCAGGTTCTCCGCTTTTGGTATTAACGATTACGCCGGCCAATTTACCGGCCATAGAGCTAGTCAACGAAGAACTAGGAGCTTTAAGTTCCAATCCTTTCACGGTAGAAATAGCCCCCGTAACGCTTACTTTTTTCTGTGTTCCCGATCCGACAATCACTACTTCGTCCAGCATCTCATTATCGGAAGTCAACTTGATATCGATAATACCTGAAGTCTCTACAGGAACCTCCCGAGTTTTATAGCCAATAAAAGAAACGACTAAGATATCTTTGGTACTATTAACTGGAATAGAATAATTACCATCCAAATCTGATATTACACCTGTTTGAGTGCCTTTCAATGCAATATTGGCACCAATAATGGGACTGCCATCCAAAGCGTCCGTGACAGTGCCTGTTACTTGTCTTTTGCTTTGCTGTTGTTGAGCAGACACTGCCCCCTTAACTCCGGAGTCAGCTATCGCCGGTAGGCTCGTAGTGCCGGCAACTATAAAAGCTCCCAACGTTACAAAAGCAATCCTTCTTAAATAATACTTCATAAGCTTTTTCTTATAAAATTAGACATCAGTTAACTATATATTTTTTAAATTTAAAATTCATCAATTATCACCCAAAAATCATTTTTTATTCACATACAGAAAGGGGTATTTACACAATGCTCATCAAAAGCGAATATTCCTTTCTACACTACAAAGAAATTAGTCAACAGTTCGCACTCCAATTTCAGCTACACTTATAAAATTCTTCTCCAACACACCATTGACCACAAATTTCAGATAACGTGACCGATAAACCTTATTTAACTTAATTTCTTGAGGCACAAGTGTCTGCCTAATGTTCTGAAAGACACCCTTTGAAGCCATTTCCCATTTCAGTCCATCTTCACTCAAATAAATTTCATAATTTTCAATGACTCCATCCACATTTCTATACATATCCTGACGTGGTGTGTAAATGATCTCGGACACAGGAATAGTAGTTCCCATATCAACAATAACCTCGTCGGGTACAAATTCTTTCTTATTACCAGCATCATACGTATGGAAGTAACTCTCTACATTATCATCAATCATATTATCAACACCAGATTTAACAGGTGATATAATTTTCCAATTCTTCTTGCACTGATCAAAAATCACTGAAGTAATCTCTCCACTTTTTTTATCAGATGTAAAAACTGCCGCTCTTACAACTCCCTGTTTATCAAAAAGGAATGGCTCTTTATACTCATTTGAGGTAAATGACGGTTCGGTTCCGTCTGTTGTATATCGGATAGAAATTACAGGCCGGTCTGTTCTTATACTCACCATTCCATCCTTCTTTCTATAAATTTTTGGTGCTTCTAAATTATCAGGTTCTTTAAACAGACTTACTTCACTCACAGCCAATGCTACTGGGGCAAAAAAGCGTAAACGGATTCTGTCTGTATTCAAATCATTCTCAAGACGAATAATTCGACACGCCCCTATGCTGGTAGCCTCTGCTATTTCTTTCCAGCCACCATCTACCCAAGCATCGACTTTCATAGAGTCGATTCGTTGACCTAATTTTATGTTTTCACGCACTTTTATCAGATTAAAAACTTGTTTCTTTGGAAGTTCTATCATCAATGATGCATTTGTTACTGTATCGTCAGTCGCCCAATAAGAATACCGGTCATTGTCTGTAAGCTTTGCAGTACCATAATGCCTAGTTATATTCCCACGCACATTAGATGGCACCAAACGTGCTCCTTTAATAAAATTTTTGCTAAAAGTTTTATTCATTAATTCAGCGAAACCTTCCAAAGATTTGACATCTCTCCACTCCATTACTCCTTTTGGAGTTAAAGGAAGACACATATCAAATCCCTGCCCCAACCCAACACTCGCAAGATAGATATCAAATAATTTTTGAGGGCTTTTAGTAGTCAAGCTATCTGTAGTATGATAAGCAAAACGCCTTTTTAGCGAAAAGTCACACTCTGCCGGAATCCAATATTTCCCATGTCGTTGTCCCTCATTCAACATTTTAATCCGCTCACCGTCACTATTAGGGCGTGGTCTCATGTTCCAATTTCCTTCAGGGAATAATGTTGCCCAACAAGTTTTTTTATATCTTCCGGCATATCCATCCTCATTTCCTACCCAACGGATATCAGGTCCGGGGTCATTAAAAATGACAGCGTTGGGTTGGAGTTCTCTGACAATCGCATAAATATTATCCCAGTCATAATATTCGATGAATCCGCCACGATATTCATTAGCACCTCCGTAATATCCCGAACCACCGGCACCTGGAGCACCATCAAACCAAAGAGTAAACAGTTCTCCATAATTGGTACACAATTCTGTTAGTTGTTCCTTATACATTTTCAGATATTCGGGCGTTCCGAAACATGCAGCATTTCTATCCCACGGCGATAAGTAAAGTCCGAGTTTAAGCCCATGCTGACGACAAGCCTTCGCCCATTCGCCAACCCAATCTCCTTTGCCATCTTTCCAAGGTGATTTAGAAATATTATAATCAGTGGTTTTCGTTGGCCACATACAGAACCCACCATGATGCTTTGCATTGATGAGAAATCCTTTCGAACCTATTTTTTTTGCAAGAAGAACTATTTTTTCTGCGTCAAAATCTACAGGGTTCACTAGTTCCGGAGACTCATTACCCCATCCCCAATGAATATCAAGTGCATTGTTCTGATTGAATTCAATCATATTATACATTTCCATTTCATGCCAAGCTAGTTGACGATCTGTAGGCAATACCCCATACGGTTGCGGTGGATCCATTTTAGTGGAGATACAAGAAGCTAACATAGCTATACATAACAACGTGAAAGATAATTTACAACTCATAAATATTAGTATTATAAAAGATTAATAAGGTTAATACAAAAGAGATATAGCTTAGTCTTAAAAAACAATCAAATCATCTTCTGCGCCACTAAGGTAGACGTATGCCAGTAAAACCAAGGCAAATTGCGTACAAAAGAACAACAATATAGTAAAACGTGAGATCTTTTCACTTACTGCTCTGTATTTCACCAATTATTATCCTAGATCATGTACCATTTTATTGCTCATATTTTATTTCTACAAACAAATCTCTTTTCACTATCAGGTCACTTTCATCTAAATAGAATAAATATCAAGTACTTTATTATCATATTTTTCAATCCGATACCACACTTTTCCCATCTCAAATAATAACCTCCATAACCAGATACTTCAATCATTCCATTACAAAGTATCTGGATGAAATGAAGTCTTACTGATCTTTATCCGATATGGCCATTCAGCAACTTGCTCCATTTTCTGATGATATTTCGTATGTTTATCTGGTGCTCCTGTCACGACAAGCCACAAGAACTGGGTATCGTCAGGAACTATAAAATTAACAGTTTGATTCACGCTATTTACAGCTCTATTCATCTTACTATAAACTCTCTTTCCATTCTTCTGCATGGCAACAAAGCCGTAACGCCACCCTGCATACGCCTTATTTTCCGAATAAAAACCTTCATTTCCAGCCATTCCCTCAAAAGTCAAGTCTATGACTGTCCCTCCTTTAGGAACCTTCAATCTAATTGCATTATAACCATAACTTTGTGGACAATATTCTTTTGTTATTTGATACCATCCGTTCCCCATTTTCTTTAATTTACAACGATGCTCATTAGCATAAGAACTACAAACTGATTTTATGCGGGGAAGATCCCAAGTTACAAAACGAGTTGCCGCATCATAGATTTCTTCATTAAACAAATCTTGAGAAGTCTTCGTTATTCGCATATAAGTGGACACTGGGTCCTCTTCTTTTAAAGCTTCACTCCACATTCTGCCTATCACCGGCAATCCATGCTTATAAGACCAGTACTCCATAAACTGCGGAGCGCAATATTGGTTCGTTTTATGAAACAATGTATAATGTGTCTGTTTCATGTAATTATTCAAATGATAATTCTCAATAGTCACCCAGTCTGGATGTACCTGCCATAGCATCCATTGAGAAGTATACTCATAGAGTGTCGTCCCCGGAAATCCTTTGCCACCATCTGCCTCAACCATAAACTGAAAAGAATGCCCTAACTCGTGAGCAAGTGTACAGTAAGGATACCCGTTTATTCTGCACGGACGAAACCAGGTCATTCCGACATTGTCATGAGCACCACCATAGACTGTCTTCTCATTGTCATCATACATCCATATAATCATCTTATACTTATCAGTATAAGATTTCCCTTTCTGCACAAATTTCAATTTGTCTACAAAATAACGATAGTACCGTTCGCCCTCACTCAATATTTCATTCGGATAAAATCGTTTACTCTCATCCATGTTTACAGCAGGTTCCTTGCCAAAAGACCTCTCCCAGAAAATAACTAGATTATCAGATTCTGCCATACAATCATAGCCAAATCTACCATCAGGAACATCAAAACCGTGCTTTTTAAGATCATCTTCCGGAATAAAAATAATTTTATTTCCCAACTTAGCCTGCAACATTTGTATATTAAGGGCCAACATCAATCCACAAAACAAATAGATAAAATTTCGCTTACTACAGCACATATTACTTTACTTTTAAAATGTTACATTAACCGTATAAGTATCATTACCTGTTTCCAAATGCTCTCTCTGTAGTTCCACATCAGGAAGCCATACATATTTCTTTTGTCCCACCTCATCTATTATTTCTACTAGAAAACTAAACCAATAAGAATATGGGAATAAATCTTGTGGTTCTTTGGGAGGAATATTGGCATCTGTCATATCCGGATGATACAACTTATACAAATCAGTTATCTCAATTATGCCTCGTTTACTGGTAGTGTATGTTCTGTAAGCTTTCGGATATACATCCCGCTTATTATATTTACCACCGGCACGAGTTCCATAAAAATTCACTGTACAATTAGATAACGGTTTCCCCATTTTACCCACTTTAATCACTAGTTTACGAGGAAAGACTTTGTCCGACAAGTCTTTATCCAGTGGTCTCATTTTTGCTGTATAATTGAATAAAGCCGAACAATAATCACTCCAGACGCGATATCCAGTCCCCATATTACATTTAGGAGGAGTTAATTTCTCATGACTTACCGGATTATCTTCTGCAGCAATCATATATTGATATAAATCTGTAGCACCACGCACATGTCCATACTCGTGCCCTAGATTACTATATGTCCCCTGATCGGGATATAGCGCATCTGTAAAAATGTTATGAGCTTCACGAACATAACACATCACCACCGACTGCCCACTGGCTCCACCGCCACCACAAGATAGTCCTTCATTCTTTGCGCCCAACGCCAGAAACAACACAAAGTCATATTTCGACAAATCAAGCCGACCGAAAGCCTTTCTCTGAAACTCTCCGTATCTGTCTTTATCTCCCTGAATATCATACACACACAATTCGTCAGCAGGAACAAACCGGAAATAATAGTTAAACTTATTGGGACTTTCATTCCAAAAGCGGGTTGTATTATGAAACATCTGCTGCAAATTCTTTTTAAAAGATGCTTCTCCGCCATAACGTTCCAAATCGATTTTATCCACCCATACTTGCGCACGATACTCAATCGTATCTTTCACCTCCACACAAAAAGCATGAGTCGCCCAAACCAGACAACTGCATGCTATTAATATACACTTTAGAATACCCATAGATTTTCTTTTAGATTTATACCGTATTATAATTCAGTTGATACCCTGATAAAATACGTTTTACCAGAATATCATCCGCTATTGCCAAACTCCAGTAAGGTTAACTTATGTTTTTATCCTTTTCGAAACAAAAGTATGCAATAGAACACTTTAACAAGGCTAATTATGTACAAAAGAGCAACAATATCGTAAAAAGAAAAATTGAATATTTATCCGGAAGTCACAAAAAAGAGGATATTCCAAAGAATCCCCTCTTATAATAGACTCCTGAATTATTATAAAATATCAGGTCGCTTTTTATATATACCACAGAATGCCCTGTCCCATATTTCTACAGAATAGAATAGTTGCCTGCAAAATTTGCTTGCCTACAATATATTTGGCTGTCTTACTTCCGCTCCCCACATTCGCTGACACTTGTACGGAAGCAGAAACATCTTTCAAAAGAGTGACGGTATCCTTTCGATATAGTGACGGTATACCAACTAGATAGTGACGCTATTCCATACATATACCGTCACTATACCAATTCCTACTTTATATAGACTACAGAACGCCCTGAACCATACTTCTTCAAGACACCATCTTTGATAAAAGCATTGATATCCTGCAATGCCTGTATCTTCGTTTTTCCCACAAGCATAGCATAATCCTGACGGTTGATGCACGGATGGTCTTCCAAGAACTTTTCCAACCGTTGTAAGCATCTCTCCCTATCCAAGGGGTTCTTCACACGAAAAGGAGAATGATAACGTTGTAATTCAATCTCACTCTCAATATCCTTTTTAAACTGCCGATTGACACGGAAATTAATATCTTTCAGAGATACGGACGGTGAACGCAAGTCTTTTGGATCCATCACTTTCTTGTCAACACTCAATGAAAGGGAGAAATAACCGATATCGCCCAGCTCTACCGAAAATCCTTTCAAAAGCAAATGCCGTAATTCTTTCGAGATAGCTTCTATGATACCCACCACTTGCGCATGAGGCATACGCTGAAATGCTACAACTTGATCTGCAATTTCTTCGGCAGTATAACTACCCTTCAATACCACACGTGCATGTAAAGGCAACACTTCCCCTTCCTTGTCAGGATTAGGTGTTTCGTAAAGGTCATAATTAACACTCATTACTCATTTGTTTTTCATTGGGGAAGATTATTCTTTTCATCCTCATATACTATTTACTTCATTGGCTAGTCAGTTTTCGTTCAACAATTGTTAAACGAAAACTAAAATACTAACGAGACAAATGTACGTAGAATATACAGACATTAATCTATACTAACCAACATTTTATTTTATCCGATAGGTTTTCCTAATGAATGTAAACATATTTACCCACAACTTCAAAAGTGGCTTCCTGTACTATCACAAAGCGTTTTATAGCATTTTGTGCACCTTATTTGGAGAATATTGCACATCTGTTTTCCACACCTCATCTAACTTTGCAGTATTGTTAAAAGCCAACAAATCCATTAATTGTTGACCTTACTTCAAATGAAGCAGATTATTAACTTAACATATTATTAATCTTTCATTATTAACCTAATTAAATTAAACAGTATGAGAAACGCGCGTAATTTAAGATTCCGTTTTCTTATTATGTTTCTTTTGTTCATACCAATGATGTATGCCTTACCCCCTGAAGGTATTACTATCAAAGGTAAAGTAACGGATGAAACACTCAAAGAAGGTGTTCCCGGTGCTAATGTAACTGTAAAAGGTACAAGCATAGGAGCTATTACAGATTTCGACGGCAACTTTACAATCGTCGTTCCAAACAGAAAGTCGGTGTTGAGTATCTCCTTTATCGGGTATGTAACCCAAGAAATAGTAGTGGGAGACAGGAAATTTATCACAGTCACCTTGAAAGAAGACTCGCAGAACCTTGGTGAAGTAGAAGTGGTAGCTATCGCCTACGGTAATCAGGACAGGAGAATGCTTACGAGTGCCGTCTCCTCTATTGACAACAAGG
>OHIN01001450.1_pt1 | contig 12318 bp, 6 predicted proteins | sample 1568261 | NCBI WGS metagenome assembly OHIN01 (sample SAMEA3879578, study PRJEB24766) | human gut metagenome | biome: human-associated habitat; feature: feces | place: USA | collected 1985/1987
TCTCTGCAAAAAGAAAGTCAACAGTCGTCTGGTTAGCAATATTCCGGCAGACACCCGGATTCTGGATGAAGAAAATCTTACACTTCTTCCCAAGGCAACGAAGAATCCTGTTGAGGTGGAAAATGAACGCATTGCGCATATCAGAGACGGAGTTGCAGTTACAAAGTTCATATACTGGTTAAAGAAGAATGTTGGAAGGATTCCGATCACAGAATTAAGTGCAGCAGAAAAGCTGTATGAATTCCGTTCGGAACAGGAGGATTTCATAGATAACAGTTTTGATCCGATTATTGCCTATGGAAAGCATGCTGCTATTGTACATTATTTTGCAACACCCGAAACGGATATTCCTCTGGAATCATCCGGCTTTCTTCTGGCAGATACAGGAGGACATTATAAAGAGGGAACCACTGATATTACCCGTACTGTTGTCATGGGACCGACTACTGAGGAAGAGAAAAAGTACTTCACAGCAGTTTTGCGGGGAACTCTGAATCTGGGAGCTGCCAGATTTCTTCATGGCTGTACCGGTGTAAATCTGGATATTCTGGCGAGACAGCCGCTGTGGGAAATGGGAGAGGATTTTAAACATGGAACCGGTCATGGAGTAGGATATCTTCTGAATGTCCATGAAGGACCCAATAGCTTCCGATGGAAAATTGTTCCGGGTGGAAATGCAGTGCTGGAGGAGGGAATGATCACCTCTGATGAGCCGGGATATTACAGAGAGGATGGATTTGGAATCCGTCATGAAAATCTGATGGTCTGCAAAAAAGCTGAAAAAACAGAGTATGGTCAGTTTATGTGCTTTGAATTTCTGACTATGGTACCTTTTGATCTGGATGGAGTGGTGCCGGAACTGATGAGTGTCCGGGAACGTAACCTTCTCAATGATTACCATGCACAGGTATATGAGAAGATTTCCCCGTATTTGAACGAAGAAGAAAAAGAATGGCTGAAAGATGCTACCCGGGCAATCTGATAAAAATAAAAAACATTTTACAAAATCAAAAAGAGGAACAGCCGTGATGGACAGCTGTTCCTTTTTGATTTATTATCTGGTTTGTTTTATTCAGAAACTTTTGCAAACTGGCTGTTATATAAAGTATGGTAAAATCCACCTTTTGCAATCAGCTCATCATGACTTCCCCTTTCAATAATGCGTCCCTGCTCCAAAACCATAATGCAGTCACTGTTTCTGACAGTAGAAAGCCTGTGTGCGATAACAAATGTAGTACGGCCATGCATGAGCTTATCCATGCCGTCTTGAACAATACGCTCGGTACGTGTATCAATTGAGCTTGTAGCCTCATCGAGGATGAGTACAGGCGGATCGGCGATAGCGGCACGCGCAATGGCTAGAAGCTGGCGCTGGCCCTGGCTTAGGTTTGCACCGTCACCTGTCAGTACAGTATTGTAGCCGTCAGGAAGCTGGCGGATAAACGTATCGGCGTTTGCCAGGCGGGCAGCTGCGTATACTTCATCATCTGTGGCATCAAGCTTGCCGTAGCGGATGTTTTCCATGACAGTAGCTGTGAAAAGGTGGGTATCCTGCAAAACAATGCCAAGAGAGTGGCGCAGATCAACCTTTTTAATCTTGTTTATATTGATGCCGTCATATCTTATCTTGCCGTCTGCTATATCGTAGAAGCGGTTGATAAGGTTAGTGATGGTAGTCTTTCCAGCTCCGGTGGTGCCAACAAAGGCAATCTTCTGACCGGGTGTTGCAAAAAGATCCACATCGTGCAGTACAATTTTCTCAGGTACATATCCGAAATCCACATCGTTAAATACCACATCGCCCTCAAGCTTTTTATAGTCCACAGAGCCGTCAGCCTGATGAGTATGCTTCCATGCCCATAAGCCGGTGCGTTCATGGGTTTCGGTAAGTTTTCCGTTTTCTTCCTTAGCATTTACCAGTGTGACATAGCCCTCGTCAGTCTCAGGCGTTTCGTCGAGCAGAGAGAAGATACGGTCACATCCGGCAAGCGCCATGATGATACTGTTGAACTGCTGGCTGACCTGCGAGATAGGCATGTTAAAGCTCTTGTTAAAGGTCAGAAAGCTCGCAAGCTTACCAAGGGTCAGACCGCCAAAGCCTGAAAGAGCCATAACACCGCCTGCAAGAGCGCAGAGCACGTAGCTTAGATTTCCAATCTGTGCGTTTACAGGACCGAGCATGTTGGAGTACATGTTGGCATTGTAGGCGCTTTCAAAGAGTTCATCGTTTATTTTGTCGAAGGCTTCAATATTTTCCTGCTCGTGGGTAAATACCTTGACTACCTTCTGGCCGTTGAGCATTTCCTCGATGAAGCCGTTAACCTTGCCGAGGTCGCGCTGTTGTGCAAGGAAATAGCGGCTGGAGAAGCCTGCAAATTTCTTTGTCACGACAGTTGTTACGATTACCATCACGATAGTTAGTACGGTGAGCGGAATATTTAATATGACCATTGAAACAAAAACGCTCACAACAGTGATAGCACTGTTAAGTATCTGCGGAAGACTCTGGCTGATGAGCTGGCGGAGTGTATCGATATCGTTTGTATAAATTGACATGATATCGCCGTGCGCATGTGAGTCAAAGTATCGGATTGGCAGATCCTGCATATGGGAAAAGAGCTCAACACGCAGGTTCTTAATGGTGCCCTGTGATACGTAGATCATTATTTTGCTGTATGCAAACGTACTGATGACGCCGATGCCGTAGAATACGGCAACTCTTCCCATTGCTGCAAGGAGTGGTCCGTAGTCGGGACTTCCTGTCTTAAGCAGTGGTACTATATAGTCATCAATCAAATTTTTGGTAAACATGGTTCCCTGCACATTTGCAAGTACACTGACAAAGATACATATCACAACAATTATGCAGGCCGGTAAATATTTCTTGAAAATAAATCCCATGAGGCGCGCAAAAAGCTTACCGGGATTTTTAATTTTGGGTTTTGGACCTCGTGGTCCTCTTGGTCCTGGCATCAGGCAGCACCTCCTTCATCAAAGTCTCCTCCGCCGTTTGTCTGGGAATCGTAAACATCGCGGTAGATTTCATTATTTTTAAGCAGATTTTCGTGAGTGTCAAAGCCGTCCACTTTTCCGTCATTCATCACGATGATACGGTCAGCATCCATGACTGATGAGATACGCTGTGCGATGATGAGCTTAGTGGTTCCCGGTATTGTTTTTGCGAGGGCAGCACGGATTTTTGAATCTGTTGCTGTATCTACAGCCGAGGTGCTGTCATCGAGTATGAGTATCCTTGGCTTTTTAAGCAGAGCTCTTGCGATACACAGACGCTGCTTCTGGCCACCGGATACGTTGGTTCCGCCCTGCTCTATGTAGGTGTTGTACTTGTCAGGGAAGGACTCGATAAAGTCATCGGCGCATGCCATTTTGCAGGCCTCAATACACTCATCTGTGGTAGCGTTTTTGTCACCCCAGCGCAGATTTTCGAGTATGGTGCCCGAGAAAAGCACGTTCTGCTGGAGCACGACAGCTACCTTGTTTCTGAGAGTGTCCATGTCGTATTCACGCACATCGTGGCCTCCGACGATTACAGAGCCGGTGTCTGTGTCGTAGAGACGGCTTATCAGGTTTACAAGGGAAGATTTCGAGCTTCCGGTTCCTCCTATGATGCCGATTGTCTCACCGGATTTTATGTCTAGATTTATATCCGACAGAACCGGAGTTTCAGCGGTGTCTGAATATCTGAAGGTTACATGCTTAAAGCTTATGCTTCCGTCAGGCACATCGTAAAGCGGCTCCTTTGGATTGTGCAGTGTGCTCTGCTCATTTAATACTTCGCTGATTCGTCTTGCAGATGCGAGTGAGAGTGAAATCATTACAAAAACCATCGAGAGCATCATGAGGTTCATCAGAATATTCATGCAATAGGTGAGAAGAGCCATCAGATCACCTGTAGTGAGAGTGCTGCTTACCACCATATGAGCTCCGAGCCAGCTTATTAACAGGATGCAGGCATACACTGTAAACTGCATGAGAGGAGAGTTGTATACCACAAGGCTTTCTGCCTTCACAAATACATCGTAGATATTCTGTGCTGCCTTTGAAAAACGTTTCTTCTCATAATCCTCACGGACGTATGCCTTTACAACGCGGATAGCGGATACGTTTTCCTGTACGCTTTCATTCAGGTCATCATAGCGCTTGAAGGCTCTGTCGAAGTATTTCATGGCTGCCTTGCTGATGAAAAGCAGTAAAGCTCCAAGCACAATGACAGCGATTAAGTATATTGTCGCAAGGCGAGGGCTGATGAAAAATGACATAGCCATCGCACATATTATGGACGCAGGGGCTCTCATAGCCATGCGAAGCAGCATCATGTAAGCATTCTGGATGTTGGTCACATCGGTTGTCATACGTGTGACAAGACTCGCGGATGAGAATCTGTCGATATTTGCAAAGGAAAAGGTCTGGATATTGCGAAACATTGCAGCACGCAGATTCTTTCCAAAGCCCATGGCGGCCTTTGCACCATATTTTGCACCGAGACATCCTGTCAAAAGACCAAACAGTGCTGCGACAATCATCCACACACCCATGATATAGATATGCCTTGTGTCGCCCATATTGACACCGTTGTCGATGATTGATGCCATGAGAAGAGGGATTATGGTATCCACAGCCACTTCAAGCAGCATGAAAACAGGTGTCGCAATCGAAGCCCATTTGTATTCCTTTATTTGGGCACCTAGTGTTTTTAACATATGTTTTGTCCTTTCTTCTTATATTTTATATTTGATTAAAACAAACTTCCCACATTTATGGTAATGTGGTTAACTAAAAAATACTTGCATTTAATTAGTTAGTGTGCTAACTATATTATAGATATAATTTTTTTATTGTCAAGAAAAATCTATGAAAGGATTTCAGATATGAAGGAGTTTACACCGGATAAATACTTAGGACACAAGATAAACCGCATCAGCAGGAGTATAGACAAATATTTTGACAGAAAAAGGTGCAGTAAAACAGAATGTATACCGCGAAGCCAGGGTATGATGATTGGATATATAATGGATAATCAGGGCCAAAATATATTTCAAAAGGATATCGAAGCAAAGTTTCATCTGTCAGGAGCCACAGTGACAAATATGCTTAAAAGTCTTGAAAAAAACGGCTATATCGTGCGCACACCTATGGAAAATGATGCAAGGCTTAAGAGGATTGAGCTGACGCAAAAAGCACTGGACCACGAAAACAGGGTAAGGGAAAATATAATGGTAATAGAGGAAGCCATGCACGAAGGCTTTTCTAAGGAGGAGTTTAACATGATGCTTGGCTTTTTGGACAGAGTGATTGACAATATGGAAAAGCTTAACAAGTAACAAAATAATTACAGAGTTGAAAAAGTAGCATAAATATTGTGGTTTTTTTTGTGCAATAAGTCAAAATGCTACAAAATATTGTTGAGCGTATTGACATAGCAACAATATCTTGTATAATTTAGATTGTCATCAAAAGACAGATGCACAGATTTGTATTAAATAATATGGCATTTTATATGTAGCTATATCGTAATTGTTTGGTGAAAAGCCTGCTTTACATTGCAGGGCAGTGACATGAATTAATGATTACATCTCATTTATAGCTGCATATTTTGTGCCATTACACATGATAAAATACATATATATAGTATGCGTATTGAATAACAACACTATATATAGTACACTACATTATATGAAATATAGTATACAGAGAGGAGAAATTTACATGAAAATCATCAAGCGAAGCGGCAGTGAGGACATATTTGATGCAGCCAAAATAGTAGCTGCCATTAGAAAGGCAAACGATTCAGTGCTGGACTATGAGAAGCTTACTGCTGATCAGATTGAGGAAATTGCAAGCAACGTGGAGACTGCATGTGAGAACATGAAGCGCTCTCCAAGCGTTGAGGAGATACAGGATATGGTGGAGAACCAGCTCATGAACAAGCGTGCCTTTACCGTAGCCAGAAACTACATTACTTACAGATATAAGAGAGCCATCGTCCGTAAGTCAAACTCTACGGACCAGCAGATTCTTAGCCTTCTTGAGTGCAATAACGAGGAGGTAAAGCAGGAAAACTCCAACAAGAATCCTACTGTAAACAGCGTGCAGCGTGACTACATGGCAGGTGAGGTGAGCAAGGATATCACACGCCGTTTCCTGCTTCCTGAGGATATAGTGGAGGCTCATGAGAAGGGGCTTATCCATTTCCACGATGCAGATTATTTTGCACAGCATATGCACAACTGCTGTCTTGTAAACCTTGAGGACATGCTTCAGAACGGCACAGTAATCAGTGAGACTATGATTGACACACCAAAGAGCTTTTCAACAGCCTGCAACATTGCTACACAGGCTATCGCACAGATTGCCAGCTCACAGTATGGTGGACAGAGTATCTCGCTTGCACATCTGGCACCATTTGTACAGGTCAGTCGTGAGAAGTTCAGAAAGCAGGTGCAAAAGGAATTCGAGAGCGTAGGCCTTGATTTGGATGAAGAAAAAATCAATGAGGTAGCAGAGCTTCGTGTCAAGGAAGAAATCAACCGCGGTGTGCAGATGATTCAGTATCAGGTCATCACACTCATGACTACAAACGGACAGGCACCGTTTATCACAGTATTCATGTACCTCAACGAGGTATCCGATCCGCAGACAAAGGCAGATCTTGCCGCAATCATTGAGGAGATGCTGCACCAGAGAATAAAGGGTGTAAAGAACGAAAAGGGTGTATATATCACACCGGCATTCCCTAAGCTCATATATGTGCTTGAGGATGACAATATCACAGAGGATTCAAAGTACTGGAATCTCACAGTGCTTGCGGCACAGTGTTCTGCAAAGAGAATGGTGCCTGATTATATTTCAGAGAAGGTAATGAAGGAGCTTAAGGACGGAGATGTGTATACATGTATGGGCTGCCGTTCATTCCTCACAGTGGACAGATGCTCACAGACAGCAGGCAATGTGGCACATGCCAAGAACTTTGATCCAAACAAGCGTAAGTACTATGGACGTTTCAACCAGGGTGTTGTCACCTTAAATCTCGTTGATGTGGCATGCTCATCAGAAAAGGATGAGGAAAAATTCTGGAAGATACTTGATGAGAGACTTGAGCTGTGTCACAGAGCACTTATGTGCAGACATAAGAGACTTCTTGGTACCAAATCCGATGTAGCACCGATTCTCTGGCAGAACGGAGCACTTGCACGTCTGAAAAAGGGAGAGGTTATAGACCCGTTATTATTTAACGGATACTCAACAATCTCACTCGGCTATGCAGGACTTTGTGAGTGTGTGCGCTACATGAAGGGTGTATCACACACAGAGCCAAAAGAGGGAACACCGTTTGCACTTAAGGTAATGCAGCGCTTAAACGATGCATGTGAGCAGTGGAAAAAGGAGTCAAACATCGATTTCAGTATATATGGCACACCGCTTGAGTCTACCACCTATAAGTTCGCAAAGTGCTTACAGAAGCGCTTTGGTATCATCGAGGGTGTTACCGACAAGAACTATATTACAAACAGCTACCATGTGCATGTAACAGAGCAGATTAATGCATTTGACAAGCTAAAGTTTGAGTCCCAGTTCCAGAAGCTGTCTCCGGGTGGCGCTATCAGCTACGTGGAGGTACCAAACATGCAGGACAATATCCCTGCAGTGCTTTCAGTAATGCAGTACATTTACGACAATATCATGTACGCAGAGCTGAATACAAAGAGCGACTATTGCCAGGTATGCGGCTACGACGGAGAAATCAAAATCGTAGAGGAAGAGGGCTCAGGCAAGCTTATCTGGGAGTGCCCACACTGTGGCAATCGTGACCAGAACAAGATGAGTGTAGCCCGCCGTACATGCGGCTATATAGGCACACAGTTCTGGAATCAGGGAAGAACCCAGGAGATTAAAGAGCGAGTGCTTCATCTGTAGAAGTTAAAGGAGGTTTGTTTTTGTGAATTCTTAAGTGGGATAAGAAATTCTTAACTGGGATAAACGAAAAATAACTCAATAGCAAAAATGAATTCTTAAGTGGGATATATTGCATATTTAATAGTAAAATGTTAAAATAAGACATATCAAAAGGTATGTCTTATTTTTTTTGAGGAATACGTTATGACAAGAAGAATATCAGATAAATCAAAACAAATCCTTCACATGGGAGAAGGAAAAGGTAAAGATTACGTTCCATATATATTGACATCAGAGTTTAACAGTTTAGGTACTACTTCTATTATCACGGATTGGAAAACCGGACGTAACATACACTGCATGTCTCAAGGTGAGGCAATGTGGTATTTCTTGTTGCGTTGGGATGATTCAAATATAGATATTCGTGAACAGTTTCCATTAGATAACAAAATAACCGTAAAAATAGCAGATGAATTAGGAATTAAGCATCCACAGGACAGAAATCATATTATGACTACAGATTTTCTTGTTACTAAGAGTGATAATTCTTTACATGCATATTCAGTAAAGGTTGATAAAAATTTGAATGACCGTACAGTAGAACTTTTATATATTGAAAGGGAATACTGGAAATATAATGGTGTTCCATTTGATATGCTCTATTCAACTGACGTAAATCAGGTACTGGTTAATAATATAAGGCTTATTACAGAATTTTATAATAAAAATGCGATATATGATAAATATTCATATATAAAACATCTGATCGCTATAAAAGAAATAGATTTGGATATATCCAAAACAGTTATAGACAATAATCAGATTGATAAAAAATTGGAGGAAATCCATTATGAGTAATATTGATAGTATAACAACTGGAAATATTGTAACAGACAAAGAAGCTGACACACGCTACAGAATAATTTACGTTTCAGTAAATGATATAGTATTATGCGAAATGGATACTACTAAATTTGTTCTTGTATCTTTGAGTTATATGCAAATGGTTGAACTACTACAGGAACATAGTTTTGCTATTTCAGAAGATAAAGGAATTGTATTTGACGAGAACCGTCTCTCTGAAAGTGTAAAAACTAAGTATATCCGTAACAGAGATATGATGAATGAAGTTATTGCTGCATATGGTCCTACGTTTCTGGAATTAAGTGGAAAGAAGCCCAAGAAACAACTATATGAGATATTAGAAAAGTACAATTATTCAAGTAGTACATTTTGGAGATTGTGTGTAAAGTTCTTTCAGTCAGGCATGAAATCTTATTCTTTGTTGGATGGAAAGACGTGGAGTAATGTCAAGGGAAAAGAATTAAAAAGAACTGCCAAATCCGGAAAACGCAGTGAATATGTAGACTCTGGCATTGTTGTAAATGATGAAGTACGTGAACATTTTGAAGATGCCATTAATAATTACAAAAAAGGCAGAAATAAAAGCTTCAGATCTGCTTTTGATTGGATGAACTATAAATACTACAGTGAAACAAAGATTGTAAATGGCGCTACTACTGTCGGACTTATGCCTGAATCACAGAGACCGACATATAATCAGTTTTACTACTATTGTCATAAACATATCACAGAACAGGAAATGGATCTGATAAAAACGTCTGCAGCTGAGCAGCGTAACAATAAACGTCTCATTACAAGTGATTCATTGCATGGTGTCTTAGGACCTGGAGATATGGTAGAAATTGACGCATGTGAGGCTGATGTCTCATTAGTATCTACAGCTGACAGCAATAAAACTATAGGACGTCCTGTTGTATACTTTATGATAGATGTTTACACAAGAGCTATTATAGCAATGTCCGTAGCGTTTGATAATAACTCTATTCTTGGAGTTACAAACTTGTTTTTGAATTTAGCAGACAATAAAAAGGAATATTGCAGCCGTTATGGAATGGGATTTGATGATGATGCGATCTGGCCGTCTAATATAAAACCACGCCGTATCCGCGTTGATCGAGGCTCTGAATTTAAAAGCAAAGAATTCAGACGTATATGCAATGAACTTGGCATAGAACTTCAGATAGTATCAGGTGCCAGTGGTTCTTTAAAAGGTGTGGTTGAACAGTCATTTCATCAGATGCATTCAAGACAGAATGAACATCTTGAAGACAATGGACTTATTGAAAAAAGATATGATTCAAATCATCATAGGGAAGCGACTCTTAATATTGAACAGTACACAAAGATGGTCATTAATTTTGTCCTTATGCATAATCAGCAGTATGATAAGAACTATCCTCTTACAAGAGAGATGATGGATAAGAAAATACAGCCTATTCCAGCAATCCTTTGGGAATATGGCGCAAATAAGATTGAACCATCTCGCATACCGGATAAAGACCAGTACCTGTATACGCTTATGACACCTGTAAATGCGAAACTATCAAGGCGTGGTATATCATACAATGGCTTATGGTACCTTTCAAAAGATGACAAACAACTTTCGAAAGAAATGTTCCGTGCAGGAACAAAGAAAGTGCCTTTTGAAGTACGCATGGATAAGCGTTCTGTTGGAGCTGTTTATTATATACGTAATGGAAAACTCATAAAGGCACCGTTAAATGAAATGATTACTGGTAATATTGATTATGCAGACCTGACGGAAAAAGAATGGAACGATTACAGAAAGGGTAAACATCAGCTTGATGCTAATGGACGGATACAGAATGAAGATATTTCAGCATTCAATTATTCAGTGAATCAGGAAATAGTTGCCTCTGCACAGAAAGACACTTATTCTGATAAAAAGAATATGCGTGTAACAAGGGAACTTGAAAAACAAAAAGTGTCACATGATAATAATATTGAACAAAGACTTCAAAACGAGCAAACGAAAATACTTCCAGAAAAAGATGTAGAAAAAATACCGGTAAAGGAGAAAACGAAGCAAAAGAAGAAACCAAAGAGTTTTCAGGAAGCTATTGAGATGTATTTTGACTAAGGGGGATTTATGGAGAAGAAAAATTACTATGTTGAATGTGAAGAGGGAGCTTCACAATACGAGGCGTATGATCTGACAAGTCAGACTATTGTTCCAGCACGATACGTGAAAGCAAAAATTAAAGAGGATGAAGGTAATCTGTATATTGAGGCTTTGCCCTATCCGAGAGAGAACAAAGATATCTATAGAGCATATAGCCGTTCATTTGCCAGTTATGACTATGACAGTATAAAAAAGATGACAAAGCTTGAAAAGATGCTTCAGGTGAGTATGCTTAAAGAAATACGTTTTCCCTTGCCATTTCACAGTGAACTTGAATTTTCGTTTTATAATGCGTTGCTTATATCATACCGACATCGTAAAAGATGTCCTGTATATGATAAAAGCATAAATTATATGGCAGAAAACAAGAATAATGAAATGACAAGCGTACTTTATGGAGATTCTAGCGATGCAACTAATGCAGGTTTTTCACTTATCGGATATTCTGGATGCGGTAAAAGTTCTGCAATAAGCACGCTCGTATCACATTACCCACAGGTAATAATGCATGATGACGGTGATGGCGGATACTTTCCACAGATAACATATCTGGTTGTAAATTGTATAGCAAACAGCAATTTTTCAGCATTGTATGAAGGTATAGGTGATGCTATAGACAAAGCATTTGGTAACGCACAGCCTGTGTACGCTTTGGAAATTAAAAAGACAATGGGCCTTGGAAATAAAGCCGAAAAGGTAAGGAGTTTCATAGAACTATTTGGAGTGGGAATTATAATCTTTGATGAGATACAGCTTATAGATTTTCAACATACAAAAGAAAACTCATTCGATTCACTTCTTACACTTGCCAACCGTACTAAAGTGGCTATTGCTGTGGTGGGTACTGAAGATGCAAGGGATAAAATGTTTCACGAACTTCGTACTGCACGTCGGGTGGGGACAATGATAAATGGAAACAGATATTGTGAAAACAGGGAATTTTTCGAATATCTTGTCAGTCAGATTTTTGAATATCAATGGTTTAAAGAACCGATTGAAGTCACCGATAAGATAATTGATGCACTATATGATGTTACAAAAGGAATCATAGATCAGCTTGTAAGTATATATTCGTGCATGAATATCGAAGCCATAACAGCGCGCAAAAAAATCGAAATAAACGCTGATTTTATCCATCACGTAGCAGACAAATACTATCCTGGTATTCAGGATGTGCTTGGAAGCATTGAATGCAATGCAGACGCACTTGAACTTGAGAATATACGAAAGAATGCAGATGCGCGTATAAGTAAACTTATGGATGAAGCAAAGCAGGAACAGGAAATGAAAAAGATAAAAGAAAATAGTACAGCAAAACCTGATGTTTCATTACATAATGTAGCTTCAAACATACGTACAATATATGATGATTACACGGACAACCAGATTGAAGAAGC
>OHIN01001452.1_pt1 | contig 12310 bp, 8 predicted proteins | sample 1568261 | NCBI WGS metagenome assembly OHIN01 (sample SAMEA3879578, study PRJEB24766) | human gut metagenome | biome: human-associated habitat; feature: feces | place: USA | collected 1985/1987
CAACCGCCACTATGCTCACGTAGACTGCCCGGGTCACGCCGACTATGTGAAGAACATGGTTACCGGTGCCGCTCAGATGGACGGTGCCATTCTGGTAGTTGCCGCAACGGACGGCCCGATGCCCCAGACCAACGAGCACGTGCTGCTCGCCCGTCAGGTGAACGTTCCCCGCATCGTTGTTTTCCTGAACAAGTGCGACATGGTGGACGACCCCGAAATGCTCGACCTCGTCGAGATGGAGGTTCGCGACCTGCTTTCGAAATACGAATATGACGGCGACAACGCTCCCGTTATCCGCGGTTCCGCACTCGGCGCCCTCAACGGCGAGCCCCAGTGGGAAGACAAGGTTATGGAGCTTATGGATGCTGTCGACAACTGGATTCCTCTGCCTCCCCGCGATGTGGACAAACCCTTCCTGATGCCTGTTGAGGACGTATTCTCGATCACAGGTCGTGGAACAGTTGCCACAGGACGTATCGAGGCCGGCCGCGTGAAAGTGGGCGACGAGGTTCAGATTCTCGGTCTTGGAGCAGACAAGAAATCGGTTGTTACCGGTGTTGAGATGTTCCGCAAGATCCTCGATGAGGGTGAAGCCGGCGATAACGTAGGTCTTCTCCTCCGTGGTATCGACAAAGACGAGATCAAGCGCGGTATGGTTATCTGCCATCCCGGACAGGTTAAACCTCACGATCACTTCAAGGCTCAGGTTTATATCCTGAAGAAAGAAGAGGGTGGACGTCACACTCCGTTCCACAACAAATACCGTCCCCAGTTCTACATCCGTACTCTCGATGTTACAGGTGAGATCACTCTCCCCGAAGGCGTTGAGATGGTGATGCCCGGCGATAACGTTGAAATCGACGTTAAGCTCATCACTCCGGTTGCTATGGACAACGGTCTTCGTTTCGCAATCCGCGAGGGTGGCCGTACGGTAGGTTCCGGTCAGATCACAGCCGTTATCGACGACTAATCAGTCCGGCCAGACACTGACAATACAAATGGGCCTTCGACAAGAAGGCCCCCAATCTACGGGAATAGCTCAGTTGGTAGAGCACCGGTCTCCAAAACCGGGTGTCGAGAGTTCGAGTCTTTCTTCCCGTGCCAATAAGAATAAATATGAAATTAATCAAGGATATAAAGGAATCTTATAACGAACTCGTATATAAGGTTTCTTGGCCGACTCAGAAACAGCTTATCAACAGTTCGGTGCTGGTACTGATAGCTTCCATCATACTGGCGGTTTTCATCTGGGCTGTCGATAAGATATTCAGTCTTCTTATGGAGTTGGTTTACAGTATCAATTTTTAAACTTTTCAAAATCGGATCTCAATGGCTGAAGTTAAGAAAGAATGGTACGTACTTCGTGCCATCTCGGGTAAGGAAGCGAAGGTCAAGGAAGTGTTGGATGCAGCTATCAATAACACAGATCTCGGACATTATGTTTCCCAGGTATTGATTCCGACAGAGAAAGTTTACACCACCCGCAATGGCAAGAAAGTGCTTAAGGAGCGCACTCTCTATTCCGGTTATGTCTTTATACAGGCAGCGTTGACCGGAGAAGTAGAGTATGAGCTTCGCAACACTACTAATGTCATTGATTTTTTGCGTGGACGCGCCAAGGGAAGCAAGCCCGAGGCTCTGCGCGAATCAGAGGTGATGCGGATGCTGGGAACTGCCGATGAGATAAGCGAGCAGATCGAGGATACGGCGGATGTTTATATCGTGGGTGAGCCCGTGAAGGTGACATTCGGTCCGTTCAGCGGATTCAGCGGAGTTATCAAGGAGGTAAACAACGACAAGAAGAAAGTGAAGGTGGAAGTCAAGATTTTTGGGCGTCCCACCGATCTTGAGTTGGAAAATTCGCAAGTTGAGAGAGAATGATTCCGTGTTGATGTTACGCTTACGGAAGAATTTGATTTCAAAACAAATTTTTAAAAAGTAGAACAATGGCAAAAGAAATTGCTGGACAGATCAAATTACAGATTAAGGGCGGGGCAGCCAATCCTTCGCCGCCAGTAGGACCTGCACTTGGTTCTAAGGGTATCAACATCATGGAATTTTGCAAGCAATTCAATGCCCGCACCCAGGATAAGGCCGGAAAGGTTCTTCCTGTAGTGATCACTTACTACACGGACAAGAGTTTCGACTTTATCGTAAAGACTCCGCCGGTTGCGGTTCAGCTCAAGGAGGTAGCCAAAGTAAAGAGCGGCTCCGCCCAGCCTAACCGTACGAAGGTTGCAGAGATCTCTTGGGATCAGGTAAAGACTATTGCTGCAGACAAGATGCCGGATTTGAACTGTTTTACTTTGGAATCTGCAATGCGTATGGTTGCAGGCACAGCGAGAAGCATGGGTATCACCGTCAAAGGGGCGTTCCCCGAAAATAACTAATAATCTTCACGAAAATGGGAAAACTGACAAAAAATCAAAAGTTGGCTTTATCGAAGATTGAACCCGGGAAAGCGTATACCCTTGGCGAGGCTGCTGAGAAAGTGAAAGAGACCTCGTTCGAGAAATTCGACAGCTCTTTCGATATCGACGTTCGCCTCGGTGTTGACCCCCGTAAGGCCGACCAGATGGTCCGTGGCGTTGTATCGCTGCCTCACGGAACTGGCAAACAGGTCAGAGTGCTCGTTTTGTGCGGCGCCGATGCAGAGGCTGCCGCTAAGGAAGCTGGCGCGGATTATGTAGGTCTCGATGAATATCTTCAGAAAATCAAAGAGGGCTGGACAGACGTCGATGTAATCATCACTCAGCCTTCGGTTATGGGTAAGCTCGGTCCGTTGGGCCGTATCTTAGGTCCTCGCGGCCTCATGCCTAACCCGAAGAGCGGCACGGTGACCATGGATGTAGCCAAAGCTGTAAAAGAGGTAAAACAGGGTAAGATCGACTTCAAGGTTGACAAGACCGGAATCGTACACGCTTCTATCGGTAAAGTGAGCTTCACGGCCGACCAGATGCGCGACAACGCCCGTGAATTCATCAACACGCTGGTGAAACTCAAACCCGCAACCTCCAAAGGTACATATATCAAGAGCATTTATCTTTCGAGTACAATGGGCCCCGGCATCAAAGTGGAGCCGAAATCAGTGACCGAATAATCTTAAAGACAACTGACAATGAAAAAGGAAGATAAAGCTATTATAATTGCGAACATAAGCGACCAGCTGAAGAATTACAGCTGCGTTTATCTGACACAGACCGCCGGTCTCGATGCCGAAAAGACAAGTGCCCTCCGTCGCGCATGCTTCGGCAGCGAAGTCAAGATGCTTTGCGTAAAGAACACACTTCTCAAGGCTGCGTTCGAGGCAAGCGAGCTTGATTATTCCGGTCTCTACGATCTTCTTCACGGAGAAACAACCCTTATGCTCTGCAACACGGGCAACGCTCCTGCGAAACTCATCAAGAAGTTCCGCGACAAGAACGGCACACTGCCTGCTCTCAAAGGCGCGTTCGTAGAGGAATCCGTTTACATTGGCGAGGATCAGTTGGATGTTCTGGCCAATATCAAGAGCAAGAACGAACTTATCGGCGATATCATCGGACTTCTCCAGTCGCCGGCCAAGAACGTTGTCAGCGCTCTTCAGTCGGGTGGCGGCAAGCTGCACGGCATTTTGGAAACCTTATCCAACAAGTAAAAATTTCTTAGTAAAAATAATAAAAAATATATACGACAATGGCAGATTTGAAAGCATTTGCAGAACAATTGGTTAACCTCACCGTTAAGGAAGTTAACGAACTCGCTAACATCCTCAAGGAGGAGTACGGTATCGAACCCGCCGCAGCTGCTGTAGCTGTTGCAGCCGGTCCCGCAGCCGGTGCACCCGCCGAGGAGGAGAAATCCAACTTCGATGTAGTTCTCAAAGCAGCTGGCGCAAGCAAGCTCGCAGTTGTTAAGCTCGTGAAAGAGCTCACAGGTCTTGGCCTGAAAGAGGCTAAGGATTTGGTTGACGGCGCACCCAACACCATCAAGGAGGGTCTTCCCAAAGCTGAGGCCGAAGGTCTTAAGAAACAACTCGAAGAGGCCGGAGCTGAGGTTGAACTCAAATAATAATCGACTTAATCTGAAAGTAGGTTAAGAACGCTGATTGTCAGCGTTCTTAACCTATTTATTCATGTTCCGACCTTTCTCCTCCAACCCTTCGATGAAGTTTCGCACTTCGCCGAACCGTAAAGTCCTTTATTAACTTATTACAAATGTCAGTACAACTTACCGAAAAACCGCGTGTAAACTTCGCGTCGATAAAAAATCCGTTGCCCTTTCCGGATTTTCTGGAAGTGCAGCTGAAATCGTTCAAGGATTTTCTACAGCTCGACACTCCCCCTGAGCAGAGAAAGAACCAGGGGCTCTATAAGGTCTTTGCAGAAAATTTCCCAATCGCCGACACCCGCAATAATTTTGTGCTGGAGTTTCTCGACTATTATATCGATCCTCCCCGCTATACCATAGCCGAATGTCTTGAAAGAGGCCTCACCTACAGCGTGCCTCTCAAGGCTAAGCTCAAACTTTATTGCACGGATCCGGACCACGAGGATTTCGCCACCACCATCCAGGACGTCTATCTCGGTCCTATCCCTTACATGACCGAGCAGGGCACATTCGTGATCAACGGTGCGGAGCGCGTTGTCGTATCCCAGCTCCACCGCTCGCCCGGTGTCTTTTTCGGTCAGAGCACGCACGCCAACGGCACAAAGCTCTATTCGGCCCGCATCATCCCCTTCCGCGGAAGCTGGATTGAATTTGCCACTGACATCAACAATGTGATGTACGCTTATATTGACCGTAAGAAGAAGCTCCCTGTAACCACGTTGCTTCGTGCCATCGGTCTTGAAAGCGATAAGGACATCATACAGATTTTTGACCTCGCCGAGGAGATCAAAGTCACCAAGACCAATCTCAAGAATTCCGTAGGCCGCAAACTCGCCGCCCGCGTGCTCAACAGCTGGGTGGAGGATTTCGTGGACGAGGATACGGGCGAGGTTGTCTCTATAGAGCGCAACACGGTGGTTGTGGATCGCGGCAGCGAGATCACCGAGGATGTGATCGACGCTATTATGGAGAGCGGCGTCAAGACTATCCTGCTCGAGAAGGAGAATGTGAATGCCGTAGACTACAGCATCATCTTCAATACACTCCAGAAAGATACCTCCAACTCAGAGAAGGAGGCCGTACAGTTCATCTATCGCCAGCTCCGCAACGCAGAGCCGCCGGATGACGCTTCGGCACGTGAGGTGATCCAGAATCTTTTCTTCAGCGAGAAGCGCTACGACCTCGGCGAGGTTGGACGCTACCGCATCAACAAGAAACTTGGACTCGACACTCCGATGGATGTGAAGGTTCTCACGCGTGAGGATATCATAGCCATCATCAAATATCTTATAGAGCTTATCAATGCCAAGAGCGATGTCGACGATATCGACCACCTGAGCAACCGTCGTGTGCGCACTGTTGGCGAGCAGCTCTACAACCAGTTCGGTGTTGGTCTGGCACGTATCTCGCGTTCAATCCGTGAGAAAATGAACGTGCGCGACAACGAGGTCTTTACCCCCACCGACCTTATCAATGCAAAAACCATCTCGGCAGTGATCAACACGTTCTTCGGGACCAACGCACTGTCGCAGTTCATGGACCAGACCAATCCTCTGGCCGAAATCACCCACAAACGCCGTCTGTCGGCACTCGGCCCCGGCGGTCTGTCGCGTGAGCGCGCCGGCTTCGAGGTGCGAGACGTGCACTATACACATTACGGCCGTCTCTGCCCGATCGAGACTCCTGAGGGACCGAATATCGGTCTGATCTCTTCGCTCTGTGTCTATGCGAAGATCAATAACCTCGGATTCATCGAGACTCCCTACCGTAAGGTGGAGAACGGCAAGGTCGACCTCAACAACGACCACGTTGTCTACATGACAGCCGAGATCGAAGAGGGCCAGACAATCGCTCAGGGTAATGCTCCGGTGAACGACGACGGTTCCTTTATCCGCAACAAGGTTAAGGCTCGTCTTGACGCCGACTTCCCGATCGTGGCTCCCGAGGAGCTCCAGCTCATGGATGTATCGCCTATCCAGATCGCATCCATCGCGGCTTCTCTGATTCCCTTCCTTGAGCACGACGACGCCAACCGCGCGCTGATGGGATCGAACATGATGCGTCAGGCAGTGCCTCTGCTCCGCAGCGAGGCTCCTATCGTCGGCACCGGCATAGAGGGCCAGCTTATCAAGGATTCCCGCACGCAGATCACTGCAGAGGGACCCGGTGTGATCGAATACGTCGACGCTACGGTGATCCGTATCAACTACGACCGCACCGAGGATGAGGAATTCGTGGAATTCGAACCTTCCGTAAAGGAATATAAGATTCCGAAGTTCCGCCGCACCAATCAGAGCACCACAATCGACCTTCGCCCCATCTGCAACAAGGGCCAGCGTGTGGAGAAGGGGGATATCCTCACCGAGGGTTATTCCACCGAGAAGGGCGAGCTTGCCCTGGGACGCAACCTCAAAGTGGCGTTCATGCCCTGGAAAGGTTATAACTATGAGGACGCCATCGTGCTCAACGAGCGCATGGTTCGCGAAGATATATTGACCTCCGTCCATGTCGACGAATATACGCTTGATGTTCGCGAGACCAAGCGAGGCATGGAGGAACTAACTTCCGATATCCCGAACGTGAGCGAGGACGCCACGAAGGATCTCGACGAGCGCGGAATCATCCGCATAGGAGCCCACGTGGTTCCGGGCGATATCATGATCGGTAAGATCACCCCGAAAGGTGAGAGCGATCCGACGCCTGAGGAGAAACTTCTCCGCGCCATCTTCGGCGACAAGGCCGGCGATGTGAAAGACGCTTCGCTCAAGGCTTCTCCTTCGCTGAAAGGAGTGGTGATCGGAACCCATCTCTTCTCGAAAGCGGTGAAGAAGAAGAGCGGCCGCAACAGCGCCAACGCCCAGCTTCCGCTGCTCGACGAGGAATACGAAGAGAAGCAGTCGGAGCTCCGTCAGCTCATGGTGTCGAAGATGAATACCTTGCTCAAAGGTAAGATCTCCGAAGGAGTTAAAGACTTCATCGGCGTCGACATCGTGCCCAAGGGCCAGACGTTCGACGGCGTCAACTTCGACGGCATCGACTATGAGACGGTGAACCTCAGCAACTGGACAGGCGATGCCCGCATCGACGGTATGGTTGCCAAGCTGATCACCAACTATCTCCGCAAGTCGAAAGAGATCGACAGCGAGCTGCGCCGCAAGAAATTCGACATCACCATCGGCGACGAGCTTCCCTCGGGAATCATGCAGATGGCCAAAGTTTATATCGCCAAGAAGCGTAAGATCGGCGTGGGCGACAAGATGGCCGGACGTCACGGTAACAAAGGTATCGTGTCGCGCGTGGTCCGTCAGGAGGATATGCCGTTCCTCGAGGACGGTACTCCGGTGGATATTGTGCTGAACCCTCTGGGTGTGCCTTCGCGTATGAACCTCGGACAGATCTTCGAGACCGTGCTCGGATGGGCAGGCCGCGAACTTGGCGAGAAATTTGCTACTCCTATCTTCGACGGTGCATCGCTCGACGACCTGAACGAATGGACCGACAAAGCCGGACTTCCGCGCTATGGCAAGACCTATCTCTACGACGGCGGTACGGGCGACCGTTTCGACCAGCCGGCCACGGTGGGCGTGATTTACATGCTTAAGCTCGGCCACATGGTCGAGGACAAGATGCACGCCCGTTCCATCGGTCCGTACTCCCTCATCACCCAGCAGCCTCTGGGAGGTAAGGCGCAGTTCGGTGGACAGCGTTTCGGAGAGATGGAGGTTTGGGCGCTCGAGGCCTTCGGCGCCGCCCATATCCTTCAGGAGATCCTTACGATCAAATCCGATGATGTCGTGGGCCGTTCGAAAGCTTACGAGGCCATCGTCAAAGGAGATCCGATGCCTAATCCCGGAATCCCCGAGTCGCTCAACGTGCTTCTGCACGAGCTCCGCGGTCTCGGTCTGAGCATCACCTTAGAATAATAAAACAAAATTATGCCGTGCGGAATCCCTGCAAAGGGTTTCCGTGCGGACCAATATAGGAAAAACATCTTATGGCTTTTAGAAGAGACAATAAAATCAAAAGCAATTTCTCGAAGATCACCATCGGCCTGGCATCTCCCGAAGAAATCAAGGAGAAGTCGAGCGGCGAGGTCCTTAAGCCCGAGACCATCAACTACCGCACCTACAAGCCCGAACGCGACGGCTTGTTCTGCGAGAAGATTTTCGGCCCGGTAAAGGATTACGAGTGCCACTGCGGAAAATACAAGCGTATCCGCTATAAAGGCATCGTCTGCGACCGTTGCGGCGTAGAGGTGACAGAGAAGAAGGTGCGCCGCGAGCGTATGGGTCATATCGAGCTTGTAGTGCCCGTTGCCCATATCTGGTATTTCCGCTCGCTTCCCAATAAGATCGGATATCTTCTCGGTCTTCCCTCCAAGAAACTCGATGCCATCATCTATTATGAGCGCTATGTGGTGATAAACCCGGGCAACGTGGAGGGCGTCGAGAAACTCGACCTTCTCTCCGAAGAGGAGTACATGGATATCATGGACAAGCTTCCCGAGGAGAACCGTAACCTCGAGGACAACGATCCCAATAAATTCGTGGCCAAGATGGGTGCGGAGGCTATCTATGACCTCCTCTGCGACATCGACCTCACGAAACTTGCCGCCGAGCTGCGTCATAAAGCCAATACCGACGGTTCGCAGCAGCGCAAGACGGAGGCTCTGAAGCGTCTGCAGGTTGTGAACAGCTTCCTTTCCTCTGCCGGCGTCAATAAACCGGAATGGATGATTCTCAAGGCCGTTCCCGTTATCCCGCCGGAGTTGCGTCCTCTCGTGCCCCTCGATGGCGGCCGTTTCGCAACTTCCGACCTCAACGACCTTTACCGTCGCGTCATCATACGAAACAACCGTCTGAAACGTCTCATCGAGATTCAGGCGCCTGAGGTTATTCTCCGCAACGAGAAGCGTCTCCTTCAGGAGGCCGTAGACTCGCTGCTTGACAACAGCCGCAAATCGTCGGCCGTTAAATCGGATGTGAACCGCCCCCTGAAGTCGCTTTCCGACAGCCTCAAGGGTAAGCAGGGTCGTTTCCGTCAGAACCTTCTCGGTAAACGTGTGGACTATTCCGCCCGTTCGGTTATCGTGGTCGGCCCCGAGCTGAAGATGCACGAGTGCGGTATCCCGAAACTCATGGCAGCCGAGCTCTATAAGCCGTTCATCATCCGCAAGCTCATCGAGCGCGGAATCGTGAAGACCGTGAAGAGCGCCAAGAAGATTGTGGACCGCAAGGAGCCCGTGGTATCCTCGAATACGTGATGAAGGGTCATCCGGTTCTTCTGAACCGTGCCCCGACACTTCACCGTCTCGGTATCCAGGCGTTCCAGCCCAAGATGATCGAGGGAAAGGCAATCCAGCTGCATCCTCTGGCATGTACCGCATTCAACGCCGACTTCGACGGCGACCAGATGGCCGTGCATCTTCCCCTGAGCAACGAGGCTATCCTTGAGGCGCAGATGCTGATGCTCGGCGCACACAACATTCTGAATCCCGCCAACGGCGCGCCTATCACCGTGCCCTCGCAGGATATGGTGCTCGGCCTTTATTACATCACCAAGCTCCGCAAGGGCGACATGGGTGAGGGAACGATCTTCTACGGTCCCGAAGAGGCGGAGATCGCCTACAACGAAGGTCGCGTGACGCTTCATGCTCCCGTAACCGTGCTTGTCGACGATATCGACGAGAACGGCAAGGCTGTGAAGGTCCTCAAGAAAGATACATCCGTCGGCCGCGTGCTCTTCAACCGCTACGTGCCGAAGGAGATCGGATATGTCAACGAGATTATCTCCAAGAAATCTCTGCGCACAATCATCGGTAAGGTGATCAAGACTTGCGGTGTGACACGTTCCGCACAGTTCCTCGACGATATCAAGAACCTCGGCTACCGCATGGCATTCAAGGGCGGTCTGAGCTTCAACCTCGGCGATGTGATCATCCCGAAGGAGAAAGAGGAATATGTGGCTGAAGGTCATGCACAGGTTGAGGAGGTGCTCAACAACTATGCGATGGGTTTCATCACCGGTAACGACCGTTACAATCAGGTGATCGATATCTGGACGCATGTCAACGCCAAACTCGCTTCCACCCTGATGAAGCAGATGGAGGAGGACCAGCAGGGCTTCAACTCCGTATATATGATGCTTGACTCGGGAGCCCGTGGTTCGAAAGACCAGATCCGTCAGCTCTCCGGTATGCGTGGTCTGATGGCCAAGCCTCAGAAAGCCGGTGCCGAAGGAGGTCAGATCATCGAGAACCCTATTTTGGCAAACTTCAAGGAGGGTCTGTCGGTGCTCGAGTACTTCATCTCCACCCACGGTGCCCGCAAGGGTCTTGCCGATACCGCCCTCAAGACCGCCGACGCCGGTTATCTGACCCGTCGTCTTGTGGATGTGGCCCACGACGTGATTATCACCGAGGAGGACTGCGGCACACTGCGCGGACTTGTCTGCACGGAAATCAAGAACAACGAGGAGGTTGTGGCTTCGCTCAGCGAACGTATTCTCGGCCGCGTCTCCGTTCATGATATTGTTGATCCCTATAATCCCGACGACATCATCGTCCATGCCGGCGAGGAGATTACTGAGGCTATCGCCGACCGTATCGAGAAATCGCCAATCGAGGCCGTCGAGATCCGTTCGGTGCTCACCTGCGAGTCGAAGAAAGGCGTCTGCGCCAAGTGCTACGGCCGCAATCTCTCGAACCACCGCATGGTTCAGAAAGGTGAGGCAGTCGGCGTGATCGCCGCCCAGTCAATCGGCGAGCCGGGTACTCAGCTTACCCTCCGTACGTTCCACGTCGGTGGTGTTGCCGGTAACGTTACGGCTGTGAAGGATGTAACCGCCCGCCATGACGGAAAGCTCGAAATCGAGGAACTCCGCACCATCAAGGATGCCGACGGCATCGACATCGTTGTGGGCCGTATGGCCGAGCTCCGCATCGTGGAGCCGAAGTCGGGCATAGTGCTCACCAACGCCAACATCCCCTACGGATCGAAGCTCTTCTTCCACGATGGCGACACGGTTAAACCGGGCGACATGATTTGCGAATGGGACCCCTTCAACGCCGTGATTGTTTCGGAAGAGGGTGGTAAGGTTAAATTCGAGAACGTCGAGGAGGGTGTGACCTACCGCGTCGAGACCGATGAGGCCACCAACCTTCGCGAGAAAATCATGATCGAGAGCAAGGACCGTACGAAGGTACCCGCCGCCCAGATCTATGATGAGAATGGCGAGCTTATCCGCACATATTCGCTGCCTGTGGGCGCCCACCTGCTTATCGACGACGGCGACATGCTCAAGCCCGGTCAGGTATTCGTGAAGATACCTCGTGCCGCAGGTTCCGCAGGCGATATCACCGGTGGTCTTCCCCGTGTCACCGAGCTCTTCGAGGCCCGCAACCCGTCGAACCCGGCGGTTGTCAGCGAGATCGACGGAGAGGTGCGCTTCGGCAAGATCAAACGTGGTAACCGCGAGATCAGCGTCACCAACAAGCTTGGCGAGGAGAAGACTTATCTCGTGCCTCTGTCGAAGCAGATCCTCGTTCAGGAGAACGACTATGTGCGTGCCGGTACGCCGCTTTCCGACGGCGCCATCACTCCGAGCGACATCCTCAATATCCTCGGCCCGACGAAGGTGCAGGAGTACATCGTCAATGAGGTGCAGGAGGTGTACCGCATGCAGGGTGTGAAGATCAACGACAAGCACTTCGAGGTTATCGTTCGTCAGATGATGCGTAAGGTAGAGGTGGTTGATCCGGGAGATACTCGCTTCTTGGAGCAGCAGATTGTTGATAAGTTGGAGGTAATGGACGAGAACGATCGTATCTGGGGCAAGAAAGTTGTTACCGATCCGGGAGATTCTCAGACATTGCAGGCCGGACAGATCGTGACTGCACGTAAGTTGAGAGATGAGAATAGTATGTTGAAACGCCGTGATCTTAAGTTGGTCGAGGTACGTGACGCTATTCCGGCTACAGCCAACCAGATCCTTCAAGGTATCACACGTGCCGCTTTGCAGACGAACAGCTTTATGTCCGCCGCATCTTTCCAAGAGACGACGAAAGTATTGAACGAGGCTGCTATCAACGGGAAGGTAGATCGTTTGGAAGGTTTGAAAGAGAACGTTATCTGTGGTCACTTGATTCCTGCCGGTACCGGTCAGCGTGAGTTTGATAAGCTGATCGTAGGCGCAAAGGATGAGTTCGATCGTATCTTCGCTA
>OHIN01001465.1_pt1 | contig 12222 bp, 10 predicted proteins | sample 1568261 | NCBI WGS metagenome assembly OHIN01 (sample SAMEA3879578, study PRJEB24766) | human gut metagenome | biome: human-associated habitat; feature: feces | place: USA | collected 1985/1987
ATGAAACTGATTCGTACCGAAGACGCGGCAGGCCAGGTGCTCTGCCACGACATTACCCAAATCATTCCCGGCGAGTTCAAGGGCGCACGTTTCCGCAAGGGCCATATCATCCAGCCCGAAGACATCCCCGTGCTGCTCTCCATCGGCAAAGAAAACCTCTACGTCTGGGAGAAGAAGCCCGGCATCCTCCACGAGGACGAAGCCGCCGCGCTGCTGTACAAGGCCGCTGCGGGCAGGAACATCCACGGCACCGAGCCGAAAGAGGGAAAAATCGAGCTCATCGCCGACTGCGACGGCCTGCTGAAGATCAACCGCGAAGCCCTGCTGGCCGTGAACCGCACGCCCCAGATGATGATCGCCACCATCCACGGCGACCTGGCCGTGAAAAAGGGCCAGAAACTGGCCGGTACCCGCATCATCCCGCTGGTCATCGAACAGGAGAAGATGGACGCCATGCAGGCTGCCGCAGGCAGTGAGCCTATCCTGAACGTGCTGCCCATGCAGGCCAAGAAGTTTGCCGTCATCACCACCGGCAGCGAGGTGTTCAAGGGCCGCATCGAGGATAAGTTCACACCCATCCTCGTGGGCAAGCTGGCCGAGTACGGCTGCGAGATGACCTTCCACAAGGTCTGCGACGACGACCCCGCCGGGATCACGACCGCCATTCTGGAAGCAAAAGAAGCTGGCTGTGAGCTGATCTTTACCACCGGCGGCATGAGCGTGGACCCGGACGACCGCACCCCGCTGGCCATCAAGAACACCGGGGCCGAGATCATCACCTACGGTGCCCCGGTGCTGCCGGGTGCCATGTTCCTTGTGAGCTATCTGGACGGTGTGCCGGTGTGCGGCCTGCCCGGCTGCGTGATGTACGCCAAGCGCACCATTTTTGACCTGCTGCTGCCCCGTCTGCTGGCGGACGACCCCATCACCGCCGAGGACATCGCTCGTCTGGGCGAGGGCGGTTTGTGCCTGAACTGCGAAGTGTGCCACTGGCCCAACTGCGGCTTTGGGCACTGCTGAAAACCCTCTCAGGCAAAGCCTTTCGGCTTTGCCAGCTCCCCCGAAGGGGGAGCTTTACTAAGGTGAAAAAATATGAACGAAAATAATCTGACCCATTTTGATGCCGCCGGGAATGCCGTGATGGTGGATGTGAGCGCAAAGCCCGTCACCACCCGGGAAGCCACTGCCCACGGCATCATCACCATGAACGCCGAAGCCTTTGCTGCCGTGCAGAGCGGCACCGTGAAAAAGGGCGATGTGCTGGGCGTGGCCCGCATTGCAGGCATCATGGCCACAAAAAGAACCAGCGAGCTGATCCCACTGTGCCATCCGCTGCCCCTGACCAAGGTGAGCATCGAGTTCCGCCTGCTTCCCAAGCAGCAGGCGGTGGAAGCCCTGTGCACCGTCAAGACCGCCGGGGTCACCGGCGTGGAGATGGAAGCGCTGACCGGCGTTTCCACTGCACTGCTCACCATCTACGATATGTGCAAGGCGGTGGACAAAGGCATGGAGCTGGGCGAGATCCATTTAGTGGAAAAGACCGGCGGCAAGAGCGGCCACTATGTCCGGGCGGAGGGCGGCTATGTTTGATTCTTCCAGCCGCAATATCCACTATCTCCGCCTCTCCGTCACCGACCTGTGCAACCTGCGCTGCCGCTACTGTATGCCGGACGGCGTGGAAAAGCTGGAGCGCGAAGCTGTACTCACCTATGAGGAATTTCTGCGTCTGGCGGCGCTGTTCGCCCAGTGCGGCATCGACACCGTGCGGGTCACCGGCGGCGAGCCGCTGGTGCGCAAAAACGTGGCACAGCTGGTGGCCGGGCTCAAGGCCATCCCCGGCATCCGTAAAGTCACCATGACCACCAACGGCATCCTGCTGGCGCAGCAGCTGCCCGCTTTGCTGGCGGCCGGGCTGGACAGCGTGAACATCAGTCTGGACACCCTGCGCCCGGAGGTGTTCCGGCAGATCACCGCCCGGGACGAGTTTGCGGCCGTGCAGGCAGGCTTGCAGGCAGCGCTGGAAAGCGGCATCCCGGTCAAGCTGAACTGCGTGCCGCAGGCGGGCGTCAACGAGGGCGAACTGGAAGACCTTGCGGCCCTTGCCGAGAACCGCCCGCTGCAGGTGCGGTTCATTGAAATGATGCCCATTGGCTACGGCGCGGCCATGCCCTGCATCTCCGGTCCGGAGCTGCGGCAGCGGTTTGCCCGCCGCTGGCCGGAGCTGCAGCCGCTGGCAGAAGCAGCCTTCGGGGACGGCCCGGCGGTATACTACACCGTGCCCGGCTGGCAGGGCAGCATCGGCTTTATTGCGGCGGTGCACGGCAAGTTCTGTGCCAGCTGCAACCGGGTGCGGCTGACCAGTCAGGGCTTTCTGCGTCCCTGCCTTGCCAGCGAAGCCGGGTGCGACCTGCGTGCCCTGCTGCGCAGCGGCGCGGACGATACGCAGCTGCTGGCCGCCATCCGGGAGACCATCTGGGCCAAACCCCGGGAACACCATTTTGAAGACAGTTCCATGCCCGCTACCCGCGGCATGTATCGCATCGGAGGATAAATTTTTATGGGAAAAATTCTGGCCATCTGCACCAGCCCCAAGCGCGGCACCGTCAAGACCGAGGTGCCCAGCGCCGTGCTGACCCCGGAGTGGGGCATCATCAGTGACGCCCACGGCGGCAGCTGGCACCGTCAGGTGAGCCTTTTGAGCGCCGAGAAGATCGAGGCGTTCCGCAAGAAGATCTGGGTGGACTACGGCGCCTTTGGCGAAAATCTGGTCATCGAGGGCTTCGACTTCCGCAATCTGCCCGTCACCAGCCGGTTTTCCATCGGCAGCGTCGTGCTGGAGATGACCCAGATCGGCAAGGAGTGCCACAACGACTGCGTCATCAAGCAGCAGACCGGCGAGTGCATCATGCCCCGGGAGGGCGTGTTCGCCCGGGTGCTCACCGGCGGCGAGATCTATGTGGGGGACGAAGTGACCCTGCTGCCCCCACTGGAAAACCCGCCCCTGCGGGCTGCGGTCATCACTCTTTCGGACAAGGGCAGCCGCGGGGAGCGGGAGGATAAGAGCGGCCCGCTCATTGTGGAGATGCTTACCGCCGCAGGCTATGTGGTGGAGGAGACCATGATCCTGCCGGACGAAGCAAAGGCCCTGAAGGCTCAGCTCATCCGTCTGGCTGACGGCCGTCAGGTGAATCTGATCCTTACCACCGGCGGCACCGGCTTCTCGCCCCGGGATATCACCCCGGAAGCCACCTGTGCGGTGGCAGACCGCAACGCCCCCGGCATTGCCGAGGCCATGCGCTATCACAGCCTGAGCATCACCCCGCGGGGGATGCTCAGCCGCGGCGTCAGCGTGCTGCGCGGCAAAACGCTCATCGTCAACCTGCCGGGCAGCCCCAAGGCCGTGCAGGAAAATCTGGAGTACATCCTGCCCAGTCTGGAACACGGTGTGCGCATTGCCGCCGGTCTGGACGGCGAGTGCGCCCGCAAATAAGGTTTCCCTGCCCTGTTTTCCTTTGCGGGGCGTAGAAATAGAATGTTGTTTTACTTGAAGGAGAAAAACAGATATGAACGACCATCGCATTTCCCGCCGGAGCTTTCTGGCTGCTGCCGGCATCGCCGGTGCAGCCGCTGCCCTTACTGCCTGCGGCAGCGCTGCTTCCAGCACAGCTGCTTCCGTGGCATCCTCTGCCGCCGCTTCCTCGGAAGCAGCCCAGAGCGTGGAGCTGATCGTGTTTGCTGCCGCATCCCTCACCGAGACCCTCACCGCCATCGGTGAGACCTACTCGGCAGAGAACCCGGGCGTGACCTTCCGCTTCAACTTCGACTCCTCCGGCACCCTCAAGACCCAGATCCAGGAGGGCGCGGACTGCGACCTGTTCATCTCTGCCGGTCAGAAGCAGATGGACCAGCTGGACATCATGGCTTCGGCCGATGTGAACAAGGACAGGCTGGACTTGGTGGACAGCGACACCCGCGTGGACCTGCTGGAAAACAAGGTGGTGCTCTGCGTGCCGGAGGGTAGCGACAAGGGCATCGACAGCTTTGACGCTCTGGCCGAGCACCTGAAGGCACAGGATATCCTGTTCTGCATGGGCAACAGCGATGTGCCCGTGGGCCAGTACACCCAGAAGATCCTTGCCTACTACGATCTGGACGAGGAGGCACTTGCCGCTGCCGGTGTCATCACCTACGGCTCCAACGTCAAGGAGGTCACCACCCAGATCACCGAGGCCAGCGTGGATGCCGGTGTCGTCTACTGCACCGATGCTTTCAGCGCCGGTCTGCCCCCCATGGATGAGGCCACCAAGGAGATGTGCGGTCAGGTTATCTATCCTGCCGCCGTGCTGAAGGCCGCCCCCAACGCCGAGGCCGCCAAGGAGTTTCTGGCCTATCTGCAGACCGACCGTGCCGCCACCGTGTTCGAGGGCGTGGGCTTCAGCGCCGTATAAAGGAGCAGGCATGGACTGGTATCCGTTGTGGAACAGCCTGCGCATCGCCCTTATCAGCTGCGCAGCGGTGTTCTTTCTCGGCATTTTTGCCGCCTACTATATCGCAAAGCTGCCGCGCACCGTCAAGGGCGTGCTGGACGTGCTGCTCACCCTGCCCATGGTGCTGCCGCCCACGGTGGTGGGCTACTTTCTGCTGCTGCTCTTTGGTGCAAAGCGGCCGGTGGGCATCTTCTTCATGGAGCAGTTCGGGGTCAAGCTGGTCATGAACTGGTACAGCGCCATCTTTGCCTCCATCGTGGTGGCCTTCCCGCTGATGTACCGCACCGCCCGCGGCGCCTTTGAAAGCTTTGACGAGACGCTGGCATGGTCGGCCCAGACGCTGGGCCAGTCCAACAGCTGGATCTTCTGGCGGGTGCGGATGCCGTACTGCCGTCAGGGCATTCTGGCCGGAACTGTGCTGGCCTTTGCCCGGGCGCTGGGCGAGTACGGTGCCACCAGCATGATCGCTGGCTACACCCCCGGCAAGACCGCCACCATCGCCACCACGGTCTACCAGCTGTGGCGCACCAACGATGAGGCGGGTGCCATGCGCTGGGTGCTGGTGGATATTGCCATCTCTGCGGTGGTGCTGCTGGCGGTGAACCTGCTGGAGAAAAAACAGAAAGCGGGTGGCCGGAAATGAGTCTGGAAGTGAACATTACCAAAAAGCTGGAGGGCTTCACCCTTCGGGCCGAATTTACCGCAGGCAGCACGGCCACCGCGCTGCTGGGGGCCTCCGGCTGCGGCAAAAGCATGACATTGCGCTGCATCGCGGGTATCGTAAAGCCGGATGCGGGCCGCATCGTACTGGATGGCCGGGTGCTGTTTGACAGTGAACAGCACATCGACCTGCCGCCGCAGCAGCGGGGCGTGGGCCTTTTGTTCCAGAACTATGCGCTGTTCCCCAACATGACCGTGGAGCAGAACATCCTCTGCGGGCTGAAAGCGGAAAAAGACAAGGCAGTCCGCAGGGAACGCTGCGCGGAAATGCTGCGTGCCATGCGGCTGGAAGCACTGGCGAAGCGCTGCCCGGCCCAGCTTTCCGGCGGGCAGCAGCAGCGCACGGCGCTGGCCCGCATTCTGGTGGGCAGGCCCCGCATCCTGATGCTGGACGAGCCTTTCAGCGCGCTGGACAGCTACCTGCGGGAAGAGGTGGAGAGCGAAGTGGGCAGCCTGCTGGCGGGATTTGACGGAACGGCTCTGCTGGTGACCCACAACCGGGACGAGGCCTACCGCCTGTGCCGGGAGATGGCTGTGATGGACGGCGGGCGGGTACTGCGCACCGGCACCACCAAAGAGGTGTTTGCCGACCCGCAGAGCATTACCGCCGCACGGCTGACCGGCTGCAAAAATATTCTGCCCTGCACCCGCGTGGATGCGCACACGGTGCGGCTGACCGGCTGGGACGCTCCGCTGTGCCTTGCAGCCGAGGTGCCGGAACACTGCACTGCCGTGGGGATCCGCGCCCACGACCTTGCGCCCTGCGCACCGGGAGCGCAGAACGCGCTGCCGGTAAAGGCGGTTTCCAGCAGTGAAAATCCGTTTGACTGGAATCTGATTTTTCTGGCACCCGACGGCACGACCCGCCTGTGGTGGAAGGTGAGCAAGGCAACGCTGGGGGCTGCTGCACCCGCCGCGCCGCAGTGCTTTGCCGCTGCGCCGGAAGCCATCATGCCGCTGGTATGAAAACTGCCCCTGCATGAATCGACAAAAAATAAGGCGAGATTTTGTGTAACTTTACAAAACATAAAAAATGTGATGGCAAAGTTGTTGCAACTTTCAGTTTGAAAGAAATAACAGAAAACGCTATATTTTAGGCATCAAAGGCAAAGACGCTTCGCGAGAGATCGCAAGGCGTCTTTTTTTGTTACCCTGCAAGGCAAGGCGGCCTTGAGGGAGAGATGAAACAGGAAAAGGGGAATGCGACGTGATACGTTGAGGTTTTTTGGTGGGCGCGGGTGGATGTCGCGAGCCGCGCAAAATAAAAAGGAACCCGGGTCGCGGCTCCCAGCGGCTGCGTCGTGCCTTGGGCGGCACGCGCATCCTGCTGGCCGCAGCCCCAACAGCTCCTCCCTGCTTCTGCCGCTGGCAGCGGTCGTCGCTGTTGCACTGGGCTGTTTTTGCGCCGTCTTCAGCGACGTCGCCGCAGCTGTTCGAATCCACCCCCGAGGGTGAAACTTAAGATACCGGATAAAACAAAAAACCAGCGTATTTTCTACGCTGGTCTTTTTGGTGGGCGCGGGTGGATGTCGCGAGCCGCGCATCTAAAAAAGCCCCGCAGGGGCTTTTTTGCCCGCCGGACTATTCGGCGGGCCGCTGTTGTTCGAATCCACCCGCCCAGTGAGTCTGGCTTTGCAGCAAAACAAAAACCTCAGCGTACTTTCATACGCTGAGGTTTTTTGGTGGAGCGAAGCAACCCAAATCCGAACCATTGCCCGCTGGGGCATCTTTGGCGGCAATTTCGTCGAAAGTGATGGTTTTTGTGCCGTCTTTGTAGTTGAATGTAATCAAAACTTTTTCATCATAGAGATAAACAGCATTCACGAACGTATTGATAAGCGTTTCCCGGTGGCTTTTCACGTTCGGGTCGAGTTTGCGGAAGTTGGTGAGCCAAAATTTCACAAAATCTGCGCTGACTTTCGGTTTCGCCAGCTTTTCTTCCGCGATGCGGATTTCCAACTCTTTCTGCTGAGCCTCCAACTTTTCCAAGCGTCCTTTGGTCGAGCTGGTCAGTACACCTGCCTGAATCGCATTTAACAGATTCTCGATGCCGTTCTCTATATCCTTCATCTGCTTTTCCAGCAGGGGCAGCACCGTGTTCTCCTGTTCCTGAAGAATCATCACCGCATCCACGATGGACTGGATACTGTCATCATCACGAATCATCTTCATGGTTTCGTTGACTACCAGATCTTCCAGCCACTCTTTGCGGACGGTCTTTTTCTTGCAGGTCTTGGTGCGCTTGGCATTAGCACATTTATAATAATGGTGGACGTTCTTATTTCGACTCGTTCCGCACTCGCCGAACATCATCGCTCCACACATTCCACAGAACAGCTTGGTCGTCAGCAAATAATCGTCCTCCGCTTTGTGCCGAGCCGGAGCGCGGCGGTTCTTGGCGATTTTATCCTGTACACTGTCGAACAGTTCTTTCTCAATGATAACCGGGATGCTGTCCGGCATCACAATGTCCTTAAAACGGTTCTCGCCGATATAACGGCGGTTTGTCAGCAAGGTCTGAATACTGTTATAGGTGAACTTCTGATTGCGGTTGGTGGTCACGCCACTGTCGTTCAGCCAGTTCATCAGCTCTTTCATGGTTGCACCATCGTTGTAACGCTGAAAGACTTCTACCACAAAGGGAGCTTTCAAAGGGTCAATCTGGAAGAACTTTTCCTCGTCTACCGTATAGCCAATGGGAATCGTGCCGCCGTTGTACTTACCCTTCAGAACATTCTCGGTCATGCCGCGCACGACCTTTTCAGAAAGTTCTGCGGAATAGTACTCAGCCATGCCGGTGAGCATACTCTTGACCATAATACCTGCTGGGCCTTCTGAAATCGGCTCGGTGGCCGATACCAGCTTGACGTGGTTCCGCTCCAACTGATACTCGTAGTGTGCCGAATCATAGCGGTTTCGGGCAAAGCGGTCAAGTTTCCAGACCAGCACAATGTCAAACAGCCGCTTTTCGCTGTCCTTTATCATCTGCTGGAACTCCGGACGATTGTCAGTTTTAGCGGAAAGGGCGCGGTCGATGTAGTGCTTGACGATGGTGATGCCGTTCTTTTCCGCATAGGCCGTGCATTCACGAATTTGGCCTTCAATGGATTCTTCGCGTTGGTTGTCGCTGGAATAGCGGGCGTAGATCACGGCGGTCATGGCGGGCACCTCCCATTTATACATCATTGAACGGTGGAGCGTTCTTTCAAAGCAATGTTTCGTATAATGGATATACCACATTTTGCGAGAAAAAGCAAGATGTTATTTTCACTTCTGTGCACACTAAAAATATCCCGGTCATTCTCTCTGCTGAGCGCAGGGGAATGACCGGGATATTTTATCTATGGCATCGTTTGTTACACCGCCTTGGGCGGGTCTGTCGGTTTCTTCTGGGGCTTCATACCCCAGAACACAGCGTTCATGGCCACCACAATGAGGGCCACCACCGCCATAGACACCCAGAAGCCCAGATCAAGGCCCAGCCAGTGGGTGGTGCCGAATACGGTCATCCAAAGTTCATTCCAGTTCATGGTTTCCCTCCTTTACAGCAACTCGCCATAGTGGCGGACGTAGGCTTTTTTCAGGCTGGTGGCAAGCACCATATACAGCAGGATGCAGGGGATCAGGTAGGCAAAGTAGGCGGCAGGCAGGGCCACAAAGCCCAGTGCCGTGCCAAAGGGGGTAAAGGGGATGATGGTCAGCACCGCAATGCCGGTCATGGTCAGCAGGGTCACCGGAGCGGAAGCCCGGCTCTGGATGAATGGCAGCTTGGGGGTGCGGATCATGTGGATAACCAGCGTCTGGCTCCACATGGACTCCACGAACCACCCAGCCTGGAACATCCCGATGTATTTTGCCTGCATCAGAGCCAGCTGTGCCCCACTGTAATGAGCCGCCAGATCGTTGAACAGCACGCCGCCGGACACGAACAGCGGGCAGAACACAAAGTACATGAAAATATAAGTCGTGAAGTCGAAGATAGAGCTGGTGGGTCCGATCCAGATCATAAAGCTGCCCACGCTGGAAGCATCCCATTTCCGGGGTTTGGCAATGAATTCCTCGTCCACGTTATCCCATGGGATGGCGGTGCAGGAGAGGTCGTAGATGAGGTTCAGGAAAATGAGGTGGACGCTCATCATGGGCAGGAAGGGCAGCAGCGCCGAGGCTGCCAGCACCGAGAACATATTGCCAAAGTTGGAGCTGGCCGTCATTTTGATGTACTTGATCATGTTGGCGTAGGTCTTGCGCCCCTCGATGATTCCCTGCTCCAGCACCATCAGGTCTTTTTCCAGCAGGATGATGTCTGCTGACTCCTTTGCCACGTCCACGGCGGTGTCCACCGAGATGCCGATATCGGCGGCTTTCATGGCGGCGGCATCGTTGATACCGTCCCCCATAAAGCCCACGGTATGGCCGTTTTCCCGTAAGACGGACACCACCCGCGCCTTCTGGTCGGGCGTGAGCTTGGCAAACACATCAGTGCTCTCTGCTGCCCGTGCCAGCTCTGCATCGGACATGTGATCCAGATCCGAGCCCAGAAGCATATTGCGCACCTTTAGCCCCACCTGCTTGCAGATGGTGCGAGTGACCTTGTCGTTGTCGCCGGTAAGGATTTTAGTGGTGACACCGTGGTCTTTCAGTGCCCGGATGGCATCGGCGGTGGACTCCTTGGGCGGGTCGAGGAAAGCCAGATAACCCAGCAGCACCATGTCCCGCTCGTCCTTTACGCCAAAGGCATCCACCGGGGAGGGGTTGCTCTTCTGGGCAATGGCCAGCACCCGGAAGCCCTTGTCGTTCAGCTCGTCCACGGTATGCAGAATTTTGCTGCGCAGGGCATCGGTCAGAGGCTCTACCCTGCCATCCTGCTCGGCGTAGGCGCAGATGGCAAGCATTTCCTCTACTGCACCTTTGGTCACCATCTGGGTCTTGCCAGCCTTATCCTGCACCACGGTGGTCAGACGGCGGCGGGTGAAGTCGAAGGGGATCTCATCCACCTTCACATAGTTCTCGGACAGATCGAGCAGTCGGGCGTCTGCGGCTTCTTCCTCCTCGGTTTTGTGGATGATGGCAAGGTCCATCAAGTTCTTGTATCCGGTCTGGAAGTAGCTGTTCAGGTAGGCGTGGCGCAGCACACGGGTGTCGTTTTCGCCGTTGACGTTCAGGTGATATTCCAGCACCACCTTATCCTGCGTCAGGGTGCCAGTCTTGTCGGTGCAGAGGATGTCAATGGCACCAAAGTTCTGGATAGAGTTCAGGTTTTTCACGATGGTCTGCTTTTTGCTCATGGAGACCGCACCTTTTGCAAGGCAGGTGGTCACGATCATGGGCAGCATCTCCGGGGTAAGCCCCACGGCGATGGAGATGCCGAACAAAAATGCTTCCAGCCAGTCGCCCTTGGTGAGGCCGTTGATGAAGAACACCAGCGGCACCATGACCATCATAAAACGAATCAGCACCCACGAAACGGCGTTGACCCCCTTGGTGAAGCTAGTCTCTACCGCCTCCCCAGCCACGGCAGAGGCCATGGAGCCGAAGAGGGTCTGGTCGCCCACGCAGACTGCCACGGCGGTGGCACTGCCGGAGATCACGTTGCTGCCCATAAAGGCGATGTCGGTGTAGTCAGTGACACTGTCCCGGGGAGCACTGACTAGCGGGGTCTTTTCAATAGGTTCGCTCTCGCCGGTCAGGCTGGCCTGACTGACGAACAAGTCCTTGGCTTCCAGAATGCGGACGTCTGCCGGGATCATATCGCCTGCCGAGAGGTGCACGATGTCGCCCACTACCAGATCGTCCATGGGGATTTCCACCTTCTCCTGCTCCCGCCGGGTAACCATGCAGGTGGTGGTGATCATGGCCAGCAGCTTTTCCGCCGCGTTGCCGCTGCGGGATTCCTGCACGAACCGCAGGGTGCCGGAGATGAGCACCATGGTCAGGATGATCACGACCGTCAGCGGGTCAAAATCCTCCGGCGCACTGCCCAGCAAGGAAAAATACGGGAACACCATATCCGTCATGGTGGACACCAGCGCCAGACAGAACAGAATGGCGGTAAAGGGGTTGACGAAGGCTCCCGCCAGACGCTGCACCAGCGATTTCTTTTTCTCGTGGGTCACTTTGTTGCTGCCGTATTTGGCACGGCTGGCGGTCACGGCATCCTCATCCAGCCCTCGGAGGGTGGTGCGGAGATTCTTCATCACCTCGCCCTCGGGGTTGGTGGCGGCGAACTGGATGCGGCGGTTCTGCTCATCCCGGAGCACCGCCTTTGCTGCCGCCTGCCGAACGGCCATGCGGTTTTGTTTTTTCTGATTCATCTTCTTGTTCATTGGGTTCACCTCTCTACTCACTTTTTACGATACCTCTGGCTTTTTTCGATGTGCCAGACATCAAAGCCTGCGATGATCATCCACGCCACCATGGCTCCCACGAACCAGTGGTCTGAAAATCCGGCCCAAAGGCCCTTGAGCAGGAAAATGATGCCGTTCAGCGCAATGATCTCCCCGATGTTGCGGCAAAGCGGAACGATGGCGATCTTCTCTTTTTCTTCCGGGGGCATATTTTTCCATGCAGACAGATGGGAGTGTCCATTTCCTGTGGCGAACACAAAACCGCCAAGGGTGAAGAGGACACCAAAAAAGATGCAGGTGTAATCCATAGTCGTTTTCTCCTTTCCGATGTGCTACATTGACTTCCCTCTTCCATCACAACACCTCCCAACCTGCGCTGATCACTTCCGGCAGCTTCAGTGCCTGCCCTACGATGCCTTCCAGTACGGTGCGCTTGGATTTGCCCGAAGAGCAGTATTCCGCAAGGATTTCCACCTTGTCTCCCACCACATCGCCGCTTTCCAGATTGGTCAGATACAGCGTTTTGCAGGTGTTGCTTTGGATGAGAAGGGCCCGCAGTTCCTGCTCTGCTTTTTCCTGACAGGTGACAGAGATGCGGTATTGCTTTTCGTTCTCCTCTCCGGCAGCGATGGGGTTCACCTTTCTTGCAAGGGGACGCAGGATCAGGTTGG
>OHIN01001466.1_pt1 | contig 12222 bp, 9 predicted proteins | sample 1568261 | NCBI WGS metagenome assembly OHIN01 (sample SAMEA3879578, study PRJEB24766) | human gut metagenome | biome: human-associated habitat; feature: feces | place: USA | collected 1985/1987
CACCCTGAGCCATGTAACGCAACAAAGTAGCGTTAGCATACTGACGAGCACCTTTAGAAACCTGAAGAATCACAGGAGATTTAGTTTCAACAGCAGCCTTGATGATAGCCTGCATTTGTTCCATATTGTTGAAGTTGAATGCTGGGATAGCATATCCACCTTTGATAGCCTTAGCAAACATTTCTCTTGTGTTTACCAATCCTAAATCTTTGTAATTTACCATTTTGTTTAAAGTTTATTGTTAGTGAATAAAAATTCTACGCAAAAGTAAGCATTATCCATCGAATAACGAACATCGGAAAGAAAAATATAGTAGAAAAAGGTTTAAATCAGACTGCAAAATTTAGCAGGAATACGAGTGTGACATTAGATTGTAATGTCTACCTTGCAAACTTTGGGATTTATGATTTCTGAATTCTGATTGATGCCTTCGGATTTATATCTCCTTATTTATACCTTATTTATACCTCATTTTTCATTCATTTAATCACCAAAATCTGCATAGCAAATCAGAAATCATAAATTAGAAATCAGAAATTTTAGAAAACCTTTTTCTATTTCACAGAAAAGCATTATCTTTGCGCTCTGAAAATGACCATTACACTATTTCTTACCAAAATAGTAACAGAATATAAATTAAAAAAACAGATACTGAAATGAAAAAAGGCCTTCATCCAGAATCATACCGTCCGGTAGTATTTAAAGATATGTCAAATGGTGACATGTTTTTGTCTAGATCAACTGTAGCAACTAAAGAAACCATCGAATTCGAAGGTGAAACTTATCCGTTGCTGAAGATTGAAATCTCAAACACTTCTCACCCGTTCTATACAGGTAAATCTACATTGGTAGATACTGCAGGTCGTGTTGACAAGTTCATGAGCCGTTACGGTGACCGTAAGAAGAAATAATTCGATCTTTCGTGAAAGATGAAAAAAGAGGAGATTCTCGCAGAGAATTTCCTCTTTTTCGTTTTCTATATTCCTTAACGTCAAGCATCATCCAACAAGAAATCGGCTATATGACGATGCCTGACCCCCTCCACATTATCCTGCCACAAGCTGTCCATACTAACTACATATTTAGGATAATGGTCGTTAATGGCGAGCAAAGGAGCAAACTCCCTCTCAACAGTGGCTTGTGAAGCTAACTGATACGTTACTTGCACATAAATCTTTTCTTCCCGACGGATGGCTACAAAATCCACTTCTTTATCATCCTGTTTGCCTACATACACTTCATAACCCCTTCTTTTCAACTCCAGACAGACCAGATTCTCCAACATACCTGCAATCAACCGGTCACGATAGCCCATCACGGAATAAATCAAAGAAAGGTCACTTACAAAATACTTTTCATTCGTCTGCAGAATTTCCTTTCCTTTAATATCATACCGGGGAATACGTTGAATGATAAAAGCACTTTCCAATGCATTCAGATAATTATAGATGGTATTCATATCCACCCTCCGTTGCTGACTTTTGAAGTAATCAGCTATATTTTTAGCGTTCAGCTTATTGCCTATATTATCGAAAACAAACTTCACTACCCGTTCGAGCAGTTCCACATTCCGGATATTGTGACGCTGCACCGTGTCACGAAGAATGACAGAAGAATAGATGTCGTAGACAATTTTATAGATAGCCTCATATCCATAATCGGCAGTATGTATGGCCGGAAATCCTCCCATACGGAGATATTTCTGAAATTCCTCCTTCCGGTTGAGTGTCGGATCATTGGCCTGCAAGTCATGGAAAGTCAGATATTCTCTAAAAGACAAGGTCATGACATGGAAAGCGACATACCGTCCCGTTAAATAAGTTGCCAGTTCGGACGATAACATACGTGAGTTGGAGCCGGTCACATAAATATCCGTATCCAAATCTACCAGAAGTGAGTTGACCACTTTTTCCCAACCGTCCACTTCCTGAATTTCATCCAAGAGAATATAATATTTACCCGCATCTCCCGCCTGTCCCCGAATATAAGCATACAAAGCCTTCGCCTCTTTCAGATCTATCCACTGAAAACTTTCAAAATTCAGATAGATGATACGTTCTTCACGAACTCCTCTCCTCAACAGTTCGTCACGAATCAGACGCAGCACTACCGACTTTCCACTGCGACGAATACCCGTTATCACTTTCACAAACGGCTTATCTATAAAAGGAACGATTTGTTCCATATACTGTTCACGATTAATCATATTCAAAAGTTTTTAGGGTTATAAGCACAAAGATATACTATTTTCGGAAAGTTTTTAGGGTTATAACCCTAAATAAATCCATAAATTCAGATTCTTTTAGGGTTATAAGCCGAAAAATAAATAAAAGAAATATGACTGAATCCGATTTATTACCAAATAAAGAAAGTACCTTTACCCCAATAATTAATAAAAAATGGAAATAACCGATTTAAAACAAATGACAAAGGAAGAAGTTTTTAATTTCATCAGACAACGCCTTTCTTTCAGTAAAGAGCTACAAGAACAATTCAGGCATGTGAATAAAGACGCTCTCGCAAAAGAACATCGCAGATTCGAAATGTCCGGAAATGAATCAAAGACAGGCCAATGCACGATTTTCAACACAGCGATTCTGAACGAGTTTGCCGATCTTGGCATCTATGATTATACTTCTTACCTTTTTCTCGACTTCCACAATGGCACTCCAACCGTTTATCTCAAATACTTCTCCGAAAATGAAAATTTGGAATATACATTTACCGGATATACCACAACGGAAATCATCTTTGCAATTCTTGAACTGACTATCTTCTCCGGAAAGCCCAAAAGAAATCGCAGCTAAAAAAAGAATTGCACGGAAAGACAATGCGAGGTCAAAAGACTTTTATGGCTTTCATTTAGGCACGGATTACACGGATTTCACGGTTTTAGTCTAATGGAACCGCGAAATCCGTATAATCCGTACCTAAATAATATCAATCTAATAGATGGTTTTACTTTGGACTCCCTCCTTTTTATCATTGCATTATATTTGCCACCCGCATAGCCTATTTACCATCTTTATACCATATTCTCTATTCTCATACCATATTTCCTGCATTTATTTCCTCTTTTCCATCCTATTCCGAAAAAAACATATATCTTTGTCACACGCTTTCTGCCCATCAGCGTGATGAAACAGGCAAAAGCGGTTTTTTATTCCTTAATGGAGTAAATAACGTATTGTCTCTCAAACTTAAAAATTAGCAGTTTTTTCACACCGAGAGATGATACAACAGATACTCCACGTAGATGATCGTATATCAACATATCGATTAGAGATTTGTTATATATAAACGTTTGGCGTGGGTGTCTGTTGTTTATCATTATCTGGTGAAGGGTATTGCTAAGCCTTAAGTTTAGATAATGGTACAACAGCACTCACGCTTTTATTGTATCCGGTCGGTTTCAACAATCCTTATACCCCAACCAATTCCCCACCCGACCGAAATCATAAAAATCGTGGGTGTTCGTTGCACCTCTCCGGACAATACATTATTTACTCCTTTTTTTATAACACATTAAAACAAAAGCAATATGCCAAAATGGATTAGTGTAGAAAAAGCAGTGATTAAGTATCACATCGAAAAAGAAGCGATCCTGCTTTGGGTGGAAATGGGACAATTCCCTATGTTATACATAGACAATGTTCCGAACGTTGACGAAGAATGTATTCTGGAACTCTTTCGCCGAAGTAAAGCCGGCATTACAGCAGAATATATTGATACGCTGGAACAACTGTGCATAGATAAAACAATGGTCTGCGAGAAATACGCCCACATTATTCAATTGAAAGAAAAGGAAATTCAGCTGCAGAAGGAAATAAATACGTTGATAAACGAAATACAGGCAGCAATGAAGAGACAAAATGAACGGATCCGGGATTTGAAAAAAGCGATTGGAGAGAATAACAACGTTATACGTAGTGACAGTTGGATAAAAAGGCTGCGCAAAAGGTTTCAATGGTGAATAATTATCAGTGTACCAATTACCATGTGGGACATTATTGCACGGTTTTCACCACAGAGGATAAGGAGAACCCAGAGGCTATAATTATCTCTGAATTAGGACTCTGAAAACTCTATGTCCTGTGGTGAAATAGTCCATTTATATACTGATTTAAATTAAATGCTACATAGGGAAAAAATATCTATCATAAGTATCATTCATTTTAATAATCATTTCATTATCAAAAGAATAACTATGATAGATAGCTTTTTAAAAAGGTATCTATCATGCTTTTACCAGCAAAAACAGGTTATCTATCATCAACAAAATAGCCGAATAAAGGCCCTATATGCATAAGATAGCTTGTTTTTGTTGCAATGAACCTGTATAAATCCGATAATCATGGCTTGATAATCCAACTTTAACGGTGATAAATTTATAGCCCACGTATGAAGGCTGTACAGCCCACGCTTGTAAACCATACAGCCTACAGATGCGGGCTGTACAGCCTACATACGTGGGCTATAGAAACATTACCGCTCCCAATAGATTATTAAGCTATCAAATACAGGTTGTCATCCTATAAAACGTGCATTCTTATGCCTTTAAATGGGTAATCTCACCTAATACTACACTAAAATAGACAAAGTATAGGCATGATAGATAGCTGTTTTTTGCAATAAAAGTATGATAGATACCTTTTTTAAAAGCTATCTATCATGCTTATTCTTCTGATAATGAGAAATTTATTAAAATGAATGATACTTATGATAGATGTTTTTTCACTATGTAGTATTTAATTTAAATCCGTACAGAAAGAAACTAAGTAATTGTAGAGTTATAACTTGTTATAGGTCTATATTATATAATTTCAGTTTATTATATAATGTCTTCCGGTCAATGTTCAGTAATTGTGCCGCTTTGCTCTTGTTATTTCCGGTTTGGCGTAGTGCCTCCAAAATATGTTCTTTTTCGGTTTCTTCGTTGCGTAGTGCAATACTGGTACTATTTGATGCAGGAGTTTCTAAAAGCTCGGTTCCCAATTCCAATAAAGTAATGAAACTGCTTTGTGCCAATAAAGTCGCTCTTTTGACGATGTTCTTCATTTGGCGCAAATTCCCCGGCCAATGATAACTCAATAAAGCCTGTGATGCTTTCGCGTCAAAACCAATCAGGTGTTTATCCAGTTCTTTGTTTGCTTGATCGAGGAAGAAATTGGCAAAGAGTAGAATGTCCTCTTTCCGCTCTTTCAAATCAGGCATCCGCAGAGTAAACTCATTGATACGATGATAAAGGTCTTCACGGAAAGTGCCTTTCTCAATACCCTGTTCCAGATTCTCATTGGTGGCGGCAACCAGCCGGATATCAAAAGAGTATTCTTTCGTGGAACCTACCGGCTTGCAGCGTTTCTCTTGCAAGGCCCTGAGCAGGAGCATCTGTGTCTTATAGGAAAGGTTGCCTATCTCGTCCAGAAACAATGTCCCTCCGTTAACGGCACGGAACAATCCGACCTTGTCGCTTTCCGCACCGGTAAAGGCTCCCTTCTGATGACCGAAAAACTCGGAGGCGGCAAGCTCATCGGAAATGGCCCCGCAGTCGATAGCCAGATACGGCTTGTTCTTCCGATGGCTCCGGGCATGTATCTCGGCTGCAATGTGCTCCTTCCCGGTGCCGGAAGCCCCACGGAGCAGAACGGAGATGTCGGCACAGGCAATCATCTCTATCAGACGGTACATCTCATGGGCTTTGGGGCTTTCACCTCGGTAGAACTCCTGTTCGTTATCGTTTTTATCCAGTATCTCCGTTATCAGAGCCAGGAGATTGTCTGGCTGCACAGGCTTACACAGGTAGTTGATGGCTCCCAGTTGCATGGTTGTCACCGCATTCTCCACCTGTCCGTAGTTGGTCATGATCAGAAAAGGGATAGAGTAGTACTTCTCATTCATCCATTTCAGGAGCGAGGTGCTATTTCCGTCCGGCAGGCGCAGGTCTGCCAGTATTAGGTCGAACTCCTTTTGCCCGATGGCTTTACGGGCATTCGCAAGGGTTGCCACGCATTCGGTTTTCATCCCTTTTTTCACCAGCCAGTTGCTGATGCTACGGCTGAACACAATATCATCTTCAATAATCAGGATTGTTTTCATAGGCTTTCCTCCCGTATTTTTCAGCGTATACTATCAGTTTTTCCACTGCCCGGATGATGTCCCGCATTTCCATGGATTGTCTATTGGTCCACTCTGTCGCAGGTTCTGTCACCAGTTCCCGTAAATGAGACAAGGGGAAATCCAGACGGACGGTTTCCCATAGGGGCAGGTTCTTATGCAGGATGGAGGCGGCGGCCTCCTTGTCTTGTCGGTCTAAGGCAGCGGTTAATGCGGCAAGGTCTTTCCGGCTCTCTTCGATAAACAGGGCGAGCATTTCCTCCCTGTTGTCCTCTCCTGAAAGGATGAGTGAGAAATCGGGAGCATACTCCTTTCTGTCTTTTTCTCCTATCACTTGTGCCACTGTATTTATCAGTTCTTCCATAGAGAATGGTTTATGGATGCAGCCCGAAAAGCCGCCCGACAGATACTCGTTGTCATCATCCACCCGTGCCGTTACCGCTATGACGGGGATTGTCTTTGCGTTCTCCATATTGGATGCCCGGAGCAGTTCAAGTATTCCGTAGCCGTCCGTTTCAGGCATCTGTATATCCGTCAGCAGCAGGTCATATCTTTGTGACCGTAGCCGGGTAACCAGTTCACGGCTGGTCTGGCAGCAGTCGCACCGCACTCCGTTACGGTTAAACATCTCTTTGGTAATGTTCAGTTGCATCCGGTCGTCATCAATGACCAGTACGTTGATTCCATCCAGATGATAATCAGTAGCGATGCGTGTCTCATCCATCTGGGTGGATTCATCCGCCTCAAGGAGTGGCAGGAAACGTGCTGCCTTCACCCGGTTTGCTTTTTACGGTAAGGCTTCCCTGCATCCCGGAGACCAGCCTGCTTGCAATGGCCAGCCCCAATCCGAAACCGGGAACATTACGGGCATTGTCCAACCGTTCAAAAGCTGTGAATATCCGGGTTGTTTCTTCCTCCGTCATCCCGGTACCGGTGTCCTGTACCGAGAAATGCAATTCTTTATTCCGGTATTCCGCTTGCAGGCGGATTTCACCTTGCCGGGTGAATTTAATGGCGTTGGAAAGCAGATTGTTCAGGATTTGCTGGAGCTGGGAACGGTCACCGCTTACTACCACATCCAGACCGGAAAAGGCGGTTGTCAGCCGCAGCTTTTTCTTTTTGGCCAGCGAACCGTAGTTCCGGGCTGTTTCGCTGAAAAGGGTCTCCAGCCGGAAAATCGAAAGGATGGGTTTGTTCCTGCCGGTATCCAGCAGGTAGAATCCGATCAGCGTATTGACCAGCCCGATCATGTAATCGGAAGAATGGAGTATATTTTCCGCATACTCGTCCTTGCGGCTCTTCTTTTCTTCCCCGGGGAGCAGTTCGGCGCATCCTTTGATAGTAGCCAGTGGCGCACGAAGGTCATGAGCGATGGTGAGCATCATGCGTTTTCTGGATTGTAGGAGCTCCGTGTTCTCACGATTGGAGGCTTCCAGCTGACGCTGATACTGGTTTATCCTGTTCAGATCCCGGTGGATGATAAGATACAGGAGGACGGTCAGCAACGAGATGAGGACAGCCAGCAGAGAGACCGTATGGAACGAGCGGTCGCGTGTGGAAATGAATTGCCTGTAACGCTCATCAAGCCGTATTCCAGCATCCGCCTCAAAGTCCCTGACAATCCGGTGTAGCCTGTGGTTCAGGTCCGTGTTGTTACTGTACAGGAGGTCCATCTGTTCCAGCAGCCTTTCCCGTTCGGCTTTCTGCATGTCGGTCACCTCCCTGTCAAGGGAGTGCAGCATGCTCGTGACAGATGTGGTACCCTGATGTTTACCAATGGACTGTCGCTGGCGTTCCAGCTGTTCCTTCTGCTGCAGATAGGCCGATTTTTTCCTCCCGGGCCTGATGAATGACCAGAAACCCTTCTTCGGAGTTTCCTCCTCCTTCTTTTTCTCGGCAGGAAGGACATCCGCCTGCTGGATATGGGACACGATTGCCGGAATCTTGCTGTTCACGATCTCGCCGGTCTTGCGCAGACGCCCGAACGTGTCCATGACCGTGTCTAACAACAGTTCCTTTCTTTCCAGCAGCAGGCATAACGAATCTATGCGCGACTGTTGTTCGGGAGACTTCACATACCTTTTCAGTGTCTGCAACATGTTACAGACACTGTCTTTTTTTGTGTGGTAGAGTCCAAGGTCGCTTTCATCCCAGACGCTGACTGTTTCACCGTAAGTGGCCAGTCCCAGCAAGCCCGCGTATGTTTCTCCGGCCAGATGCCGGATACAGGCCAGTTCATGCTCATCCTGTCGCAGGCTGTTCCGCCTCGTCTGTTCCTTGCGGAAGATATGAATGGTCAGGACGAGCAGGAGAAGCAGTATGACATATCCTAAAAGGATTTTAAGTTTCAACCACATGGAAGTCTTCATTCTTATATTGGAATCCTACAAAAAGGCGTGTTCGCTCATATAAAAGGGAATAATAGAAACTTATGATAAAAGTTTATTACTGTTTCAAACCATTTGAGGATACCTCGCAAGTTTGCTATCACACAGTTGATCTTTTAATCTTTTTTTATACTCACAGAAAGGATAGGAACCTGCTTTTTATGACTGAAACATATCACATCCCCTTTATTGGACATTACATTCTCATTCGATCATATTGTTTTCATTTCGGCTCATCCGTTTCTTCACCCGTTCTACTGCTTCCGATACAATTTCTTTGTTTTCAAAGCGTTGTGTATAATTGGTATAGTCTGGATGAATCCGTTTGTAGGTCGGGTCAAGAAACAAAGGACTGGAAATAATATGGTCCGCTGTCGAACGGTTACAACAGAAAACTATATTTTCAACTCCCGCCAGCCGGGTCAGTGCCTTTACATCCGTGTCATGTGGCTGCAATGTCATCGGATCCGTGAAAAAGAACAAATAATCAATCTCTCCTTCCACAATACGTGAGCCCATTTGCTGGTCACCACCTAAAGGACCGGATTTCAGAATCGTGATATCCCATTCTGTTTCAGGATGTTTCTCTTCGAGCGCTTTTTTAATGAGTGTACCGGTGGTTCCCGTACAATAGAACTTATGCCCTATCAGACGTTCCGAGTTCCAAAGAACCCATTCTATCATGTCCTTTTTCATTGCATCGTGTGCAACCAGACCGATTTTACGAACAATTGTTTTCATCATAATAATAAAATATGGTTTATGTGATAATATAATTAACAATATCCAACAGCTTTATAAAAAACAGGAGAATGACTGTATGAGTTTGAGCAGCTCCTTGTTCGCCCGGCTGTCCACGGTGGCTTCCCGCCTCTCCTCAAACAAAGTAAGCGTTGCGGAGCATTCCCCGCAGATATCAATGCCGACTACACGTTCCTTTCGAAGGACAATTGCCAGTAATTCCTCCAGTTCCTGCAGGCTGAAAGACCCTTGATCCCAGTCTGTTACTGCGGATGCCGGGTTCAGGACATCCTTGTCTATGGACAAGTAAACCGGTCCTTCAATATACGCAGAGGAGAAATTGTGCCAGCCCTTCTCGTGAGCTAACGTCGCTTCGCTATAAAAACTGACTCGTTGTCCGTATTCTTCCGGTACGGTGCGTATCAGTTTGTCCGATGCACCGACTATCACCACTTTCTTGCAAAGCATATTCCAGTCTAACATGTCTTTTACCCAGCTCCCACAAGAAAGCATGCCCTTGAACAAGGGAGGCTGCATGTCGGGGTGATGGTCGAATACAATCAGAGAGAACGGAACTCGAAGTTTGTCTGTCCATAATTTGGTCAGGTAATGATAATTGCCCGAATCAATGAAATGGATACCTTCCGCTGGATAACCGGCAATCACCCGCTTCAATTTTCGTATCCCCTCCTTGTCACAGTAACCTCTCGTTCCAGAAAGGTGACGGCAGTCTAGCCAAATGAACTGATTGTTCCGTGCAAATACCTCATGGGCATACACACCGGTGAAGTTCATGATGACAACCGGCCAGACGGTTTCTCGGTCCGCCTTCTTCTTACACCGTCCATTTGTCAGTAACTCTTGCTTATTCATGTCCGTTCAGAACCATCGTACATAACAAAAATCTTGCCGGTGAGGTAACAGGGGATGGTTGGGATACATTCTGAATGCCTGTTTGAAGCTTCCAGCGCTGAACATTCTGGTTATTGCCTTGAAAGTGTATAGGTTTCCGTCTTTGGATGTCAAAGAAAAAGGAATGACCTCATGGATGCGATCCTCATTCTCCTCATGCCGTATAATGACCGATTCCAATCCGATCGCGTTGTCCAGCCCTTTCTCGTCAATGACGACCGTCATCTCGTATTCCTTACCAGCCTCCACCGTGGCGTCCAATCCTTTTCCCGCATTCACGGAAACGATTTCCACGGCATTCCATCTGCTGTCGACAGCTGCCTTCCAGCCGGCAAGCGTTTTCGCCTTTGCATAATTGTCCGCCGCCAAAACATGAAAGTGTTCCGACAACTTGTTGTAAAATCCGTCATAGTAGTCATCCAGCTGTCTTTTCATCGTGAAGCGGGGAGCTATTTGCGCAACCGAGTTCTTGATGTACTTGACCCAGGTTTCCGGATAGTCTTTTTCTTTCCGTTCATAATATAACGGCAGGATATTATGTTCCAGCAGGAAATAAATTGTTTCCGCATCCAGTTGGTTCTGGTACTGTTCATCCTGATAGGTGGCCTTGTCGGTGATGGCCCATCCCGCCTCCTTGCGGTAGCCTTCGTACCACCAACCGTCCAGCACGGAGAAGTTGAGTACGCCGTTCATCAGAGCCTTCTCACCGGAAGTTCCGGAAGCCTCCGCAAGACGGGTGGGAGTATTCATCCAGATGTCAACCCCAGAAATAAGATGCCGTGCCAGGTCCATGTCATAATTCTCAAGGAAGATGATTTTACCCAAGAATTCAGGACGGCGGGATATCTCCACAATCTGCTTGATGAGCCCTTGCCCGGCACCGTCATTGGGATGGGCTTTTCCTGCAAAGACAAACTGTATGGGATGTTCCTGATTGTTCACAATCCGCGCCAGACGATCCAAATCGGTAAACAAAAGATGAGCTCTTTTGTAAGTTGCAAAGCGCCTTCCGAAGCCGACAAGAAGAGCATTCGGATTAAACTTCTCGAAAATGGAGACACCCAATGCCGGGTCAACCTGGCTTTTGAGCCAGTCCCGGCCGCATTTCCACTTGATGTAGGATATCAGTTTGGTTTTCAACCTTTTCCGCATGTTCCATATCTCTTCATCGGGTATATTATAAACGCCTTTCCATATTTCCTGATTGGACTGGTCGTTCATGAAATTCTCATCGAAATTGTCCTTAAACAGCTTTTTCCACTCCGCCGTACACCAAGTGGGAAAGTGTACGCCATTCGTCACATAGCCCACATGGTTCTCTTCCGGGAAATAGCCTTTCCAGAGAGGCGCGAACATCTGCTGTGAAACGGACTTGTGCAGCTTGCTGACACCGTTTACCGCCTGGCTGGTTTTGCAGGCGAATACCGACATGCAGAAACGTTCTCCCTTGTTGCCCGGAGTTTGCCGTCCGAGGTTCATCAACTCGTCCCACGTAATGCCCAGCTTATCAGGATATCCTTTCATATATTTATTGAAAAGCCCCTCATCGAAATAGTCATGGCCGGCAGGCACAGGTGTATGCACAGTGTAAAGCGAGGAAGCCCTAACCAGTTCCATGGCTTGTCCGAAGTCCAGGCCTTCGGATATATAGTCGCATAACCGCTGGATATTGATCAGTGCGGCATGCCCCTCGTTGCAGTGATATACATCTTTCTCGATGCCCAATACTTTTAATGTCATCATTCCTCCGATGCCGAGCAGTATTTCCTGCTTGAGCCGGTTTTCCCAGTCACCGCCATACAGGTGATGGGTAATCGGACGGTCGAACTCCAGCAGGTAGAGGGAAACACGTCCCACATTGGCCTTCCATACATTGGCATGGACCGTGAAACTGTCGGCATAGGGAACATGGATTACCAGTTGTCGCCCGTCAGGCTGCATCACTTTCTCTATCGGAAGCTGCCCGAAATTCTGTGGGTCATAATGAACCTGTTGCTGCCCGTCCATCGCCAGAGCCTGGTCAAAATAGCCATAACGATATAAAAGCCCTACAGCGCAGAGGTCTACG
>OHIN01001467.1_pt1 | contig 12211 bp, 11 predicted proteins | sample 1568261 | NCBI WGS metagenome assembly OHIN01 (sample SAMEA3879578, study PRJEB24766) | human gut metagenome | biome: human-associated habitat; feature: feces | place: USA | collected 1985/1987
TGTGCCGCATTTTTCTTCAGGACGGTTATACTCCCGCTCCTTTCAAAGCCCAGAACATGGCTCTGAATTCATTCGTGACGCCGGACGGGCTGGAGATAGGCAGGGCACAGGCCGTGCAGGCGGAAGCCGCCGGCACGGAATGCCTCGCGGAGATGAATCCGGTGCTCATGAAACCTACGGGCGAAAAGGTGGCGCAGGTGATCGTTCTTGGTAAGCCTATTGGTAATCGCAGCGCGGCAAGTTATTTTAGAAAAGATAACAAACGGGAATTGCGTGAAATTGTATGTAAGGCTTTCGACCGGCTTGCGTCAGAATACAATCCGGTGGTGATGGAGGGTGCGGGAAGCGTGGCTGAACTGAATCTTTTGGAAACCGATATAGTGAACATGCCGATGGCCCTCTATGCAGGAGCGTCGGTGATTCTTGTGGCCGATATCGACCGCGGAGGAGTTTTCGCGCAGGCCTACGGTTCCATCATGCTTCTGCCGGAAGAATACCGCCGGCTTATCAAAGGTATCATAGTGAACAAATTCCGGGGAGACATCAGCCTTTTCGATGAGGGGCGCAGGATTCTGGAAGGGAAATGCGGCCTACCGGTTTTGGGCGTGGTGCCTTTCGATCCGGAGCTTCATATCGAGGAGGAGGACCGTGTTTCGGTGTTGGCGCGCCACACGTGTCATACCGAATCGGGACTTGTCAATGTGGCGGTGGTCGGTTTGCGTCATCTTTCGAATTTCACCGATTTCGACAATATCTCCCGCGATCCGCGGGTTCATATCTACCTCACGGCGGATCCTGCGGAGATTTCCGCAGCCGATATCATAATCCTGCCCGGAAGCAAGAACACGCTCGGCGACCTACACGCGTTGAGAAGCAATGGATGTGCCGAAGCCATCCGCAAGGCGGCCGCCTCGGGCAAGACCGTTTTCGGCATTTGCGGCGGCTATCAGATGATGGGACGCACGGTCGCAGATCCCGAAGGCGTGGAGGGTGAACCGTCAACGGCCGAAGGACTCGGTCTGTTGCCGGCGAAAACAGTTCTTTCAGGAACAAAAACGACCGTCAGGACGCGTTTCCGGCTTCCCGGCTTGGAGAGTTTGTGCGAAGGTTATGAGATTCATAACGGCCTGACCTCAATCGATCCGTGTGCGCAGGCAATGGTTTATAAAGAGGATGGAACTTCCGACGGGTGCAAGGCTTCGGGAAAGGTGATGGGTTGCTATATGCATGGAATCCTCGACAATCAAGAGGTTGTGGATATGATTGTCGGACCATATGCTTCTCTGCGTTTGCCGGAGACATCGGCGCCGGGGATTTCTTACCGAGAATTCAAGGAGACGCAATATGACCGACTTGCGGCGCATCTCAGAAAACATCTTGACATAGAAAGGATCTATCAAATAATGAGAGAAGATGATTGAGGGGCACGGCGATGACCTTTACCGCTACGGCGGAAAGGTGAAATTTAATTTCAGCACCAACATCCTTTCGGGGGTGAATCATGAAGGGCTTAAGAAGTTTTTGGCTTCGAGACTCGATGTGATCGGAAGTTATCCGGAGCCGTCCCCCTCGCTTCTCGAGCGTGAGATTGCGATGAAAGAGGGTGTGTCGCGGGAGAATGTGGTGGTGACCAACGGCGCGACAGACGCAGTTTACCGGCTTGCATTCCTCGGATCCGGCGGCCGATCAGCGGTTTTGCGCCCCACTTTCCGTGAATATCAGGATGCATGCCGCCTTCATGGGCATCATGTTTCCTTTTTTGATTCCAGCGGCCGGTTACCCTCTTCGTCGGATATGATATGGATCTGCAATCCGAACAATCCTACGGGTCGGGTAATTCCGATTGACGATATAATCGGCATGTGCTCTGCGCATAAAGAAAGCTTGATTGTGATTGATCAGGCATATTCGGATTATTGCCCGGAGCGGCTCATGACATCCGAGGAGGTCGTGGCACTCGGAAATACGGTGCTGCTCCGTTCTCTCACGAAACGTTATTGTGTGCCCGGTCTGCGAATCGGATATGCAGTCACTTCTGCTGAAATAGCCGGGAAACTCCGCAATTGTTCGATGCCGTGGGTCGTGAATGCTCTCGCTATCGAGGCCGCACGCTATCTTATCGGCCATGACGATGATTATCCGATAGATGCAACCGGATTGCGAATGGAAGCGGAGAGGGTAGCCTCGAAGTTACGCGCAATAGGAATGGAGGTTTATCCCACCGATTGCAATTTCATGCTTTGCCGTTTGCCTTACGGCAGCGCGGCAGAATTGAAAAGTTTTCTGATGGATCATCATGGTCTCTTGATTCGTGACGCCTCAAACTTCGAGGGACTTGATGCCGGTTGTTTCCGCATAGCCGTGCAGGGGCGACCGGCGGATGATATTCTTCTCGAAGCAATTCAGCAATATTTGAAAGAAGAGAGGAGAGAGGAGAGAGAAGAAGAGAGGAGTGAGAAGTGAGGAGAGAAAATCAAAATAAATCAAAATGACAATATATGCTTTGCTTTATGCCGTTGTCCCTCTGATTGTGGCATGGCTGCTCGACTTGATCTTTGGCGATCCGGTTGCGCTTCCCCATCCTGTTGTCGGATTCGGGAAAATCATAGCTTATGGCGAGCGTCGTCTCAATTCCGGGTCGGCAAAGCGACGTCGTGTTTGCGGTGCCTTGATGTCGATAGGTCTTGTGGCAGGAGTATTTATTGCCATTGCGATTCTTCTGAAACTTCTCACACCTTATCCGTTGGCTTTTGTGGCGATTCAGATTATAGGCATTTTCTTCTGTCTTGCGGGCACCACGTTGCGGCGGGAAGTGAAAATGGTTTTCGAAGCTTGCGGCCGCAGCCTTGAGGAAGGGCGGCATCAGGTTGCGCGGATAGTAGGCCGCGACACTGCGTCGCTTTCCGACAGGGAAGTGAAGACAGCCGCACTCGAGACTCTTGCTGAAAATCTCAGTGACGGAGTGGTGGCACCCTTGTTCTGGTATGCGTTGTTCGGACTGCCGGGCATGATGGCCTACAAGATGGTGAACACGCTCGATTCAATGATCGGCTATAAAAGCGAGCGCTACAAAGAGTTCGGATGTTTTGCGGCCCGCATGGATGATGTGGCGAATTTTTTGCCCGCGCGTCTCACCGCCTGTATGATGGCGACCCTCTCCCTGAAGCGAGGACTCTTCTCTTTCATCAGGACCTTCGGGAGATGCCATGCGAGTCCGAATTCAGGCTATCCCGAAGCGGCACTGGCCGGAGTGCTCGACTGCCGGTTCGGAGGTACTCATGATTATTTCGGTAAACCTGTCTATAAGCCATACATCGGCGTCAATTCCCGGGAACTGACCGCCAACGATCTGCATCGGTCGCTTCGTCTCTGTCTCGCCGTGGAAGCGCTCGCGGTAGTTTTTGCCGCTACAATCAGATGGCTTATTTTTATCGGCTATTTCTCCATCAGTATGTAGGGAACAGGGCCCGGTGCGTGGGAGCCCTTGGCGCAAAGGGATAGATGGTCGGGAAGTATGAGAAGCGAATAGGGTTCGCCGCAGGCGGCAAGCGCGTCCGACAGCTGAGCCACGATATGGCGGTCGATCTCCTCGATTGCCCTGATTTTTGCCGCGACGTCACGGCGGTGGGACGCCGCGTCGCATGCCTCGATATGGACAACTACGAAATCATAGGTGTCGAGTGCCCGAACCGCGCATTCACCTTTTGCCTGATAGTCGGTGTCGCAATCCCCGGTGGCTCCTTCGGGGCGGATGAAATCCATTCCCGTTTCCAATGCGATGCCCCGCAGGAGAGGGACAGCGGCAATGACACATGCCTGTGGGATATATCCGAAAATATCTGCCATTCGGCGGGGTAACGGCTCGTAGTCGCGCCGCCGGTCAGCGCTCCAGAAAGTTATGTGTGAATCGGATTCCGGAAAGGTTGAGATCCCTGAGGGAGCGATGCAGATTCCTTTAGATTCATCGAGAGGAATAAAGCGGTAGCCGGGATAGCGGGTTTCAAGTTCCGCTTCGCAACATTCATTATCGGTCAATCTTCCGGTTTTGTTGAAAAGGTAACGGCCTGCGTATTGTCTCGGAAGAAGTGGGATATCGAGGCCGCGGGCTTCGAGCGGACCGCGACCCTGCGGCAACTCTTCGGGACGGTATCCCAATATCGAGAGGATGGCGGTTTCGCTTCCGGGGTAGTATCCTTCGGGAACGGTCTGAATCATTCCCCGCTCGCCGTGGAGGGCAATCTTATCCATCGACGGAGTGAAGGCCACCTCGAAAGGTGTCTTGCCCCCGAGAGCCGCAATGGGGAGATCGGCCATACCGTCGCAAATCACTATCACCCGTTTCATGCGTCCGTGCTTATTCAAACGTCAAACTGACAATGCCTCCGAATGGAGGCTGGCTGGAGAATATGTCGGAGAGGTCGCCAAGGCCGGCTTCGAGCATGGCGGAGATAATCACACCGGCATGAGTGAACACAAGGATATTCCTTTCGTCGGATTCTCTTTTCTCCCTGATAAAATCGCGCACCCGTCTTCTTTGGTCCATAAATGATTCTCCGCCCGTGGCGCGTGTCGAAAGCCAACTGTCGTACCATTCCTGAAGTCGCGGATCGTCGATCTCATCATAGCGATGCATCTCCCATTCCCCGAAATTCATTTCGAGCAGGCGCTCGTCGGCGACAGCATCCGGGAAACCGCAGGCTTCGGCCAGCAACCTGCAGCGCGACAGCGGACTCCGGTAGACGGCATCGAATTCTTCGCCCGATTCGTTGCGAATATTCGCGAGACTTTCCGCTACGACAGATGCTTCCTGTGGAAAAGTCTCTTTGAGGCGTACATCGCTTTGTCCGTAGCAGACGCCGGGAGCTACATCTACCGCCGTATGCCTCACGAATGTTATTCTCATCGACATATCAGGGATGTTATTATGGTTGCCGAAAGGATAAACGCTCCTTCGCATATCATTGCCGCAGCACCGCAGCAATCGCCGGTGTATCCTCCTATCTTATATCGCAGATAGGGGATCATCACAAACGCGAGAACTAAAGGAAGACAGAGCGAAATGAGATAAATGGGAGGAAGAGCGAGCGAAGGAATAAAGCCGACAAAGAGACAGAGCAGGAAAGCTCCGATGCCCATGCGGTCGTAGATGAGTTTATTCTTGGCTTCCGATTCCTTGCGGGCGTAGGGGAGGAAGTCAATAAGGAGTGAGCCACAGAATTTGCTCCAAGTGTCGGCGGCGAGGACTATGAGCGGGGCGATGTGAGGAGGAAGCGAGGAGACGCACGATATAGTGAGCAGAAACCAGAACAACAGACCTATGACCCCATAAGAACCTATCCCGGAGTCTTTCATTATCTCGAGGATGCGTTGCCGGTCGCGGCCTCCGCCGAAGCCATCGATGAAGTCGGCCAATCCGTCCTCATGCAGTGCTCCGGTGAGCAGCACGCGCACGCCGTATGCCACGATGACAGCCACCAATGGAGGGAGAATATACGATGCTCCCCAAAGCGTAAGGGCCGTGATGCCTCCCGTCAACAATCCTGCCACAGGCCAAAGGTCGACAACGCGTCTGTAGGCCTCTGCGGGTATGTCGCGCAATCGCCAGAAAGGTATCCTTGTGAAGAATCCCAATGCCGCCAGCAGTTTATCCATGATTTCTTATTCTTTGTGTATAGAAAGCCATTCAGAAATATTTGGTGACGCCGACGGATTCGAAGTTGTCCATCTCGTTGATCATCCTGACTGCCGAATCTATGATAGGGAAAGCGCACACGGCACCGCTTCCCTCGCCAAGCCGCATATCGAGGTGAAGGAGCGGGTCGGCGCCCAAGGCTTCAAGCATCAGCTTATGGCCCGATTCATCTCCCTGATGGCCGAACACCGCATAGTCGAGAACTTCCGGGTATAATTTTGATGCGGCTAAGATGCAAGCCGTCATGATGAAACCGTCGACTATAATCACCATTCCCAGTTCCGCGGCGCGGAGCATACCTCCGACGGCCATCACCATCTCATAACCTCCGAACCATGCCATGTAGCTTTCGGGGGAACCGTCGCCGCCGTAGTTCTCCCATGCGCGGGAAAGCACGTCGAGCTTATGGACGATTCCGGGTCGGTCGAGTCCGGCACCGGCTCCTATGCAATCGGCGAGCGGTATGCCGGTGAAGGCGTGCATCCACATCGAAGAGGAGGAGGTGTTGCCGCTGCCCATCTCTCCGAAACTAATCACGTTGCAGCCTTCGGCATGGAGATCGCTCACAACATCGGCTCCGCGTTCTATTGCAAGAGCGAACTCATCGGGAGTCATGGCCGGACCGTAGAGGAAATTGCGGGTGGACCGACGTATCTTGCAATCGATGATTCCTCTTCCTGACGGAACATCGTAATCCACTCCGGCATCGACAAGAACGAGTTTGAATCCATGCTGGTTGCAAAGGAAATTGATGCCGGCTCCGCCATGCGAGAAATGTGAGAGCTGTTGCCATGTCACCTCTTTGGGCGATACGCTCACGCCCTCCTCGATGATGCCATGGTCGGCGGCAAAGAGCACATTGTGGGGGTTGCGAAGAGAGGGGGATAGCGTCTGCTGTATCAGTCCTATTCTAAGGGCGAGCGTCTCGAGTTTGCCGAGCGAGCCTTTCGGTTTGGTGAGGAAATCGATTTTCTGCTGAAGCTCTTTTTCTATTCTGCGGTCGGGAGCTGTTATGTTGAAATGTATCATGGCTGGAATATCATGGTTATTATTACATCATTTTATTTTCACGGGGATGCCGGAAACCGTCAGATATACTTCATCGGCTTCGGAGGCGATGAACTGGTTGAACCAACCCTGCACATCGGCAAAGCGGCGCGTTGTCGGGTCCGGCCCTATAATGCCCGATCCTATTTCGTTTGAAACAAATATGAAAACTCCCTCTCGTGAGGTGAATCGACGGAATTCATCTTTCAGTATGTCGAGGGTGAGCGTTGTGTCTTCGCCGTTGCAGAAAAACACGTTGGTGATCCACATCGTGACACAGTCCACAAGTACGGTGCGACCGGTCATGTCGTGGCGTCCGAGATGGATCTCCTCTTCGACAGTTTCCCATTCCGGTCCGCGGCGTTGCTGATGAATGCGCACCCGTTCTCGGAATTCATCGTCGATCACATGGGCTGTGGCGAGATAGACGGGGTTTGCCGAATGCCGGAGCGCGAGCGATTCCGAGAAAGCGCTTTTCCCGGAGCGCTGTCCGCCGGTGATGAGGATGATTTTTCGTTGCATTTAGATTTAGCTTGATTTTCGGGAATTATCGGGATTAATCAGGATTAATCGGGATTTAACTTGAATTATCGGGATTTAGCTTCGCGCCGGTCCTTTAGAGCTTTCAAGGTGGCGAATGCTTCGGACCGGGCGGTGTCGGTCTTCTCGGGATAATGCGCGTCGGAATTCACCGCTAAAGGGACTCCCGCTTCAAGGAGTTTCTCCCACCAGCGGACAGCCGGGAAGAAGCGGTTTTTATCCGGATAGGATTTTGTGTTGATCTCCACTATCACGCCGCTCGATTGTGCATGGCTTATCACGTCGTCGACAAGCGCCTCATACCAGCTGTTATCTTCGATTTGCGGGTCGGCTATCGCCGCATTGCCTGCTATCTTGTCGAAATGGCCGAGAATGTCGAAGCCACCGAGCTCGAGCATGCGTATCACCTGCTCGAAGTATTTCTCGACAACATAGCGGAGATCGCCGGCATATCCCTCTTTCAGATAGCCGGCGAAGCGCTCGAAGCGGCCGTCGCAGTCGAGCCATACGCCATCCTGATTCGGCACGAAATGCACCGATGCAAGGCGATAGTCGAGCGGCAGTTTCTGAAAATAATCGATGTGCGGGCCGAAATCGCGGCTGATATAATCGATTTCCAGCGAGGTCAGAATCTTCATCTCCCCCTCATATTCCTCTTTGAGGCGGGAGGCTGTGGCGAGATATGCGTCCATATCCTCCTTCGTCATGTTGCAGGGGGAATCGAGGCAGATAGGGGAGTGGGGAGAGATTCCCCACACTTCGAATCCATTATCGGCTGCCGCTTCGGCCATTGCGGCCATCGGAGCGCGCCCGTCGCAGAATTCGGTGTGCGAATGAAAATTGTATCTGTCGGTGTTCCGGATAATTCCGGTGAGTTCTGAAATTGTCATTATCGTTTATCAAATTGCCCTTTCGGGTACGGGGCGTTCCGCGGCACGTGAAAGCCGCAAATAGCGCATAAATAGAGCGAGGAGGAGCAGAGCCGTTCCGATGCCGATTGCCAGTGCCCATTCATAAGCTATCGGGAGTCCCCAGAGTCGGTCGGTCAGCGCTCCGAATCCTTCGGGAGCGAAGAATATATAAGTCACGGTCACCACCGTCATGAAGAGAGCCGGCAGGAGAGTGATTAAATAGAGCTTCCGGTTGCGGGCCAGATAGACGGTGATGGCCCAGAGCGTGAATACGGAGAGCATCTGGTTGCACCATGCGAAATAACGCCAGAGCACCTCGTAGGGCATCATCATTATCAGGAAGCAGAGGAGAAAAATGGGAACGGAAATCATGAGTCGCTTCGCTATCTTGCGTTGTTTGACGTTCATGAAATCGGCGGCTATGAGCCGGGCGGAACGCAAAGCGGTGTCGCCCGACGTGACGGGAGCGGCTATCACGCCGAGCACGGCGAGCACGCCTCCGAAGGTTCCGAGCCAGGAAACCGACACATCGTTCACCAGAATCGCCGGACTCCCCGTGCCGAGGAATTTCTGAAGACCGTCGTAGCCTCCGGTGAAGGTTATGGCCGCGGCGGCCCAGATGAGAGCCACGATACCTTCCGTGACCATTGCTCCGTAGAACACCGGTCTACCATATTTCTCGTTGTCGAGACAGCGGGCCATCATCGGCGACTGCGTGGCGTGGAATCCGGAAATGGCTCCGCAGGCTATCGACACGAACATCATGGGGAATATGGGATTCGCCTCGGGATCGGCTTTGTGATTATAGAACTGATGCCATACTTCCGGCATGGAGGAGGAATGGACGAAGAGAGCTACCATGATGCCGACAGCCATGAAAAGCAGTGCGATGCCGAAGAGAGGGTATAGCTTGCCGATGAGTTTGTCGATGGGCAGGAGAGTGGCGAGCATGTAATAGGCGAAGATCACCACAATCCAGAACGTGCGGTCGAGGCTCTCGGGAGTGAGCATGGCCAGAAGGTCGGCGGGGTTATATACGAACACCGCTCCCACAAGAATCATAAGCAGAAGCGCGAAAACGCGCATCACGTTCTTAATCTTCCCCCCAAGCTCTTTGCCTACAATCTCGGGGAGCGAGGCGCCACCTTCGCGGAGGGAGAGCATGCCCGACATATAGTCGTGGACGGCGCCTGCGAAGATAGTGCCGAACACTATCCAGAGAAATGCCGCCGGCCCGTACATCACGCCCATGATGGCTCCGAAGATGGGGCCGAGTCCGGCGATATTCAGAAACTGGATAAGGAACACTTTCCACGTAGGGAGTTTCACGAAGTCGATGCCGTCGGCATGCGTATGCACCGGCGTGGGTCGCGAAGGATTCTCACCGAACACCTTGGTTACAAAACGGCCGTAGGTGAAATATCCGGCTATGAGCAGGAAAAGAGCGATAATAAAGGAAATCATAATGGAGTAGGACAGAGTTTATGGAAAACGGAGAGGAAAGAGAAATCAGTGGCGGGAAGTTTCAGCGCGATAGACATCGCTGCGGAGTCTTTTAAGGGTCTGGCGATCCTTTTCGGTTTCGCTCTCGAGGGTGCGGATCTGATTGCGCAAAGTAGTCGAACGGTTTTCGGCATATTTGCGACGCAGTTCTCCGAGACGGCTGAGTTTGCCGTCGAAAGTTTGTTTTGCTGCAAGGTATTTTTTCATCGTCTCCCGTCCGGAAGCCGTCCGGAAGTCATCGAGCACGGTGTAGACGCGTCCACCCTTCATCGGAAAAATGAAATCGCCTTTCTTTTCGGCCGGTCCCGGCACGATCTCCCTCACCTCCTCGACAAGGGCTATATAATCCTCGTCGCCCCATGTGGAGCGCCAGTTAGTCAGACGTGCCTTGCCTCCGAGATCTTCCGTTTCCTCCGGGTTGTAATTGGCGCGGAGGTCGTTCACCTTGAACACGTAGATGGTTATGTCGTCGCCGAGTTGGTTGCGGTCGGTGGCCCACCAGCCCACGCCGTTGAGTTCGTCGATGGCGAGAAGATAATCATCGTAAGGGGAATTATATGGCATACCTATGTTCTGCGGCTGGAGATATTCTCCGTCGGCGGCATCGCGTGTAGCCACGAAAATATCGAGGCCGCCGAGCGACTCCTCATTGTCGGAAGCGTAATAGAGCGTCACTCCGTCGGGCATCATGAACGGATACATGGCATTGCCTCCATTGCCGAGAATCTCCGGAGTATCCGTCGGCTCATGCCATTGGCCGTCGGTGAGGCGGATGGATTCTCGGATTGTATAAAGCCCCGTGGAATCCGGCTGAGCCCACATCTTGAAATCATCTCCCTCGTTGGTGAAGACATAATCGACATCCTGCTCGGCGAAAGGCAATCCTTCGGCTCCCGAGAGGGTGCCCGAAGAGAAGGGGATTTTGAAATGGCGGAAGAATTCGGCTTTCGGAACCGAGATACTGTCGAGAATCACAAGCTTCTCGACGCGCTCGAGAAAGTTCTCAGCCCTCATGAGCTGACGTTCGCATTCCTCCAGTTCCGCCGGGATGTTCTTGCGCGCTTTCTTGCGGGCGGCGGCATAGCGAGCGGCCGCTTCCCCGAAATCATAATTGAGGAATGCCTCTCTTCCGGCCTCGATGTTCTCCTCGACAGTCTGGGCCGAGACTTCCGCGCGGGCGCCGAACAACAGCGCGACAGGCAATATAATGAATCTTAATACTCTCATTTTATCATTATTCATAGTCGGATAAACCCCTCCTGAAGGGTATCGTGGCAAACCTGCCAACTACATGCAAAAGTACGAAGTTTTTAATAGAAATGCAAACTTGCGGGAGTTGGCGGATGCATTGCTATATGCACAAGATTCGAAAAATTGAGCATTTTTAAGAAAAAATTATTAACTTTGTGGCCAAATGTGGAAACATCAGCCATGTGCAGGTTTACCACCTTACAATAGAAAAAACCAAAATTAAAATATCAGATGAGTTTGAACATCATTGTATTGGCCAAGCAGGTTCCCGATACACGCAATGTCGGGAAAGATGCTATGAAGGAGGACGGCACGATCAACCGCGCCGCGCTTCCGGCGATTTTCAACCCTGAGGATCTCAATGCCCTTGAGCAGGCGTTGAAGCTGAAGGATATGTATCCCGGTACAACAGTGACACTTCTTACGATGGGTCCGGCGCGTGCCGCCGAAATTGTCCGCGAAGGACTTTATCGCGGCGCCGACCGCGGAATCGTGCTTTCCGACCGTGCGTTTGCCGGTGCCGACACACTCGCTACATCCTACGCCCTTAACGCCGCGGTGCGCAAGATCGGGGATTATGACCTTATCATCGGAGGCCGTCAGGCCATTGACGGCGACACGGCTCAGGTAGGTCCGCAGATCGCTGAAAAGCTCAAGCTTCCGCAGGTAACCTATGCCGAGGAGATAATTTCCGCCGAGAACGGCCATGCAATTGTGAAGAGACGTCTCGAAGGAGGCGTGGAGACCGTGAAGGCCCCGATGCCTCTCGTGATCACCGTGAACGGCTCCGTCCGCGCAATGCCCGCAATGTCCAGAAATACAAATATGCCGCCGTTCCATCGGAGGTGGCAGCCGATGAGGCCAAAAAGGAATTCATCGCAAAGCGCCCCTATCTCGAAATCGGCGAATGGAACACTCAGACGGTCGATGCCGACCTCTCGCAGTGTGGTCTCGCCGGTTCCCCCACGAAAGTGAAGGGAATCGAGAACGTGGTGTTCACAGCCAAGGACGCCCGTCGTATCGAGAACAATGACGAGGAACTCGAAGGTCTCGTAAAAGAATTAATCGCTAACCACACCATCGGCTAAAAATTATCGACATGGCAACAGACAAGAATAATCTCATAGTATATTGCGAATACGAGGACGGCAAGATTGCCGATGTCAGCCTCGAACTTCTCACCAAAGGCCGTGCGCTTGCCGACAAACTCGGCATCAAGCTCGAAGCCGTGGTGGCCGGCGACAACCTGAAGGATATCGAGAAGCAG
>OHIN01001476.1_pt1 | contig 12157 bp, 14 predicted proteins | sample 1568261 | NCBI WGS metagenome assembly OHIN01 (sample SAMEA3879578, study PRJEB24766) | human gut metagenome | biome: human-associated habitat; feature: feces | place: USA | collected 1985/1987
GGAATCAGCCCTAATTTTCAGTTGACCTCAAAAGTTTAGCGGACAGTAATAATTTGAAATCATCAGGGAGAGCTGATCCATGGGGTGAGGCCTTCGTCTTGAATCGGTGCGCTTCTAATATAAGGAGAAGATATAGAAGGAGAAGATAATGATTCTACAATTTCGTTGGCGTTGGTTTATAGTCCGTGCGACATTCCCATGTGCCGGAAAAGTCCGTAGTTAGACTTTGAACATCGACATCGCTTTCTGGTTCGTCAGCGTGGGATGTGAGCGGCGAATATAGCACAAGGTTGTACAAGTATCTCGGCATATATAACTGATATAGCGATTACCAACGTATATTAAAAAAATTCCCGACGGTGTCTGGAATTTTCAAATATCATTATGCCGAGATTTCCAAATCGGATCGAAAAGATATTGCCTCCTTGATATTTTATCCAAATTATTTCGGGCCATGTTCGTGAATGTCCGTTCTGGTTCCGTTCTTTTCCGCGAAATGTCCGCGAGAATGGTCAGTAGGCCCCCTCAATATGCTTATAATCCCCCAAATCTATGTCTTTTGACCCACTTTTGGGGGATTATAGTTAGAGTTCTGTATTTAAATGATAGTGAGTAGTTAGTTCCTCTACATTAATCTTATAGATAAATCATCAATAACAGACTGTCTAAAATACATAATTTTAGAACAGAAAGTTTCCCAATTATTCATTGGTATTCGACAAATGATCATATCCTCGCATAATAAACTCTTATCAATATCTTGCGAATAGTATAACATAAAATTCCATTTATACGCTTGAAAAACGTGCTCGGCAGGAATTACCATCTCGTCTATGGCAGGTTCTATTAAAAAATTTAGTTTGCTTTGGGATGGATAATTACTTAGATTATCATGTAATTCTCTCAAATCAACATTAAGAATGAACTGAGAATTCATGATTCTAATGGAAGCATCAGACCATTTCTCTTGAACACTATTTTTTAGATAATTGTCGAATTCATCTTCCGGATACTCATTTTGTGGGATATCTTGCAGGTATCGATGGAATCGCTCTAAATCTGATGAAATTCGTACTTCCTTCATTCGATAATACTCAGAAAACTTACGTAAGTAAATCAGATGAATATCACAATATGGGGACCTTGGGAAAACATCACTGATGACCATATGTTTCTTTACCCATAGATTATTATTGTCAAGGACTCGAATTGTATTATCCATTGACATTACATTATCCTTAAGAATTGTAGATGTACGAGAAGTAAGCACTGCCAAACCAGGCTTAGAGTATAATACTACCTGATTGAATTTCCAGCGTAAAATGAAACCAATTGACACTTCTTCAGTTGATTCATTCACACATGCTACGATGATTGGAATTTTGGCAGTAGACGCATATTGTTCACGCAGAAAATCCACATACTCATTATATGAGTTGGAACTTATGAATGTTGAACCACCTACTTTAACGGCAAATTTCAGGTTCTCATTTATAAACGTTATTAGTAAATCCCAATAATCAGACCCAATTATTTCAATCCTAATATTAGGGATACTACCGTAAAGCTTCATTGCAGCTATACGCATTCTAAGGATTTCTTTTTCGGAATATGCTTTCATTGAAACTTGTTTATTGTGGTAATTTAAGGATGGAATCGTAGGTCTCTTTATGGTGTGGAATAGAGTTAGCTTCCCAATACCGAATCATATCATTTTTCAACTGAGTAAGGGATACTTTAGCGGAAGTTTCATCATTACTTAACACAAGGACAGGTGGTGTGCCAGATGTTAGCTTCATATGGTCTGCTGATGAAATAAAAGCTGGAGCCACGTATACTCGTTCTTCTATAAGATCAACACCGGCGACATATGTTGGTAGAACTCTTTTATGTAAGGCTGACAATTTTTGTTTCGGCACAGGAGTAACCATCCATCCTGTGTTACGGTATCTGATTTCTTGTCCAATACTTTTAACCTGAACCAATGCATGATAAGGTTTATCAGCATCTATTATTTCTATTAGAAAATCTGCTGAGGGTGCCTTTTCGCCTAAAAAATAGGTTTTGAAAACACCGAATTTAGCTAACCTTAATGCAGCTAAATTTTCTCCAGGATCTCCAATTATATTTGACGTATTTGACATTATAAAAATAATAACAGATTATAGATGTATAGTTGTTACCAATTTAGGAGTTCAGGCTTTAATAGGAAATCTATCAGCCCGAGTGTGACTATTCCTTCCTCATTCCTTTTGGGTTTAATGTAGTCTTTAACGATGATGATTTTTTTGAAAGAATCATCAATGTTAAGCAGAGAAGCGGATTCCTGACGTTCTTTGGCATCAGTAGGCATTATGAATGCTGATTGGATATAGTAGCGTTGACTTCCCTGATTAGCAACGAAATCAACTTCATATTGCTTTCGAACTCTCTTGCCGTCTTTGTCTGTGGTACGATGCTCTACCACACCAACATCGACTTGGAAACCACGTATTTTTAATTCATTATAAATGACATTTTCCATAATATGGTTTTCCTCCTGCTGCCTAAAATCAAGTATGGCATTACGCACACCCACATCCGTGAAATAATACTTTGACAGAGTATTTATGTATTTCTTGCCCTTGATGTCATAACGTATCGCCCTCTCTGTTAAAAACGACTCACAAAGATATGTCAGATAATTATCAATAGTTTTATTAGATAGAGAGACGTTTTTAAGGCTCTTGAAGGTATTTGCCAACTTATTTGGATTGGTTGGGGACCCAATCGCAGAAGCAATTATCTGAATCAACTCTTTAAATTCAGATTCGCCTTTAATCTTATACCTTTCGACTATATCATTGATATAAACTGTTGAGTATAATCTTTTAATATAGTCGATTTTCTTCTTCGGCGTTTCTAATGTCAATACATGGGGAAGTCCTCCGTAGGTGTAATAATCGGCCCATGCTTCAATTGGATGCCTACTATCCACTGACATAAATTCACGGAAAGAGAGCGGGTATACATGAATCTGATCGCCTCGACCTCTGAACTCTGTGATTATGTCCGTGGACAAGAACCGGGAGTTGCTTCCTGTGACATATATATCGGCATTCTCTACTTTAAGGTAGCTATTAAGCACATCCTCGAACTCCGGCACATGCTGAACTTCATCAAGAAGTATGTAATACATTTTGTCATCGACCATCTTAGAGTCGATGTGAGTAAGCAACGCATCCGGATCACGGAGGGGTGCATTTCGCCTATCCTCTAAATCAACTTTAATGATATGATCATCTGGTATTCCTTGTTCTTTTAGATAGTCACTGAATAAATGGAACAATAGATATGACTTACCCGATCTTCTTAACCCGGTAACAATCTTTATAAGCCCGTTGTGCTTACTGGCAATGAGTTGATTTAGATAATAGTCGCGCTTAATAATCATATTCTATTCCAAAAAGTTGGTCATTTGACCAGATTTCTGGAATGCAAAAGTAATCATTTTATTTTGCTCCCCCAAATATCTACTCCAAAAAAACGGGCAAGTGACCGTTTTTTTGGAGTGCGTTTGCTATTTTACCACATATCATTCTCTTTCTTCGACATGGAGGCAATTTCGTCGGCTATATCTTCGGATGAAAGCTTGATGTAGTCCATGAAGGTCTTTTGCGTCTTGTGGCCGCTGACGTGCATCATCTGGAAATGGTATGCGACATTTTGATGAATCGGTTCAGCCCCTGCTCGTTGAAATTCGGAATATTGTAGTCGTATTTCTCACAGAGGGCAATCAGTTTCTCGTTGAGGATATAGATGGGGCAGATTTTCATAGTGGACTTCCTGCTCGGCTCGATAGGCTCCATTCGTACCCGCCGCTTCCATTCCCCCGGCCTGCATCTCCTCGACATCGGCAAGCCCCCCTCGCTGCAGCGCGCTCCCGAGCTGCTGGCGCTGATCGATCGGTGACCATCAGGTTCTGGTGGCACCATACAAGCCTCCCTCAGGGAGGATTTGCTTAACCGTTAAAATCTCATAATAATTTCGTAACTTTGTGGTCTGATTGGCGCAAGACAATTCACGGCATTCTGAAAATAAGAAGCGTTATGCTCATCTTGTAACTTTAAAACCTGAGACCCTTTCAAATTTGATGCAAGAGATAGCATAGTGGTTCTCACACATACGGAATGGGTTACTATCGTTATATCTGCATCATAGGCTTTCTCAAGGCCGTCAAGTTAGATTGACTTAGATAGTTCGCGCTTTTGCATTTACGAATCTGCCCCGAAGGACTGTTGGGCAAAAATGAAAGATAACAATGGGAATGAAATTCTGTCAGAGCTGCGGAATGCCGCTCACAAATGAAATACTCGGCACGAATGCCGATGGCTCTCCAAACGAAGATTACTGCATCTACTGCTACAAGGATGGTAAGTTCACGCAGGATATGACTATGGAGCAGATGATAGACCACTGCGCCCAGTTCACGGATGAAATCAACAAGCAATCAGGACAGAATCTGACTAAAGAACAGGCAAAGGAAATGATGCGCGAGTTCTTTCCTCACCTCAAACGATGGAAACAGTATAGCGACTATAATCTGATACACAAAGCGGAGGCTCTTCTTGCGGAATGTGCTACTGTAACCATTGCATCTGTCAATAGTGATGGTTTTCCGCGTCCCGTGCCTATGGCTAAAGGTGAGACACAAGGCTGCGGCATAATATGGATGGCAACGGGGGCTGATTCTGTGAAAGTCGCCGATTTCAAGCGTAGTCCCAAAGCCGGATTATGCTACGATAAAGGCGGTTCAAGTGTCTGTCTGCGTGGCACTGTGGAAATTATTGGTGATGACGATATCCGCAGGGAGAAATGGCAGGATTGGTATATAAATCATTTTCCGGGAGGACCTGCTGACCCGAACTATGTGTTGCTTCGTTTTGTTGGCACCGAAGCCACTATATGGATTGACCATGAATTTGCCCATATTCAAATATAAATTCTTGTCATGAAGAAGATTGAGGCAAACAAAGGACTCATAGCGGCGTGCGGACTTTACTGCGGTGCGTGTCGGAAATATCTATCGGAGAATTGTCCCGTTTGCCATGATAATGAAAAAGCTACCTGGTGCAAGATAAGGTCTTGCGCTAAAGGTAATGGTTATCACTCTTGTGCCGAATGCTCCAAAGATGTAAGCGAGTGCAAGATATATTCCAATTTCATAGGAAAGATATTTGCCTTTCTTTTCAGATCAGACCGTCCGGCTTGCATCCGCTATATTAAAGAGCATGGAGAGCAGGCTTTCGCCGAGGAAATGACTAAACGTAAATATCAGACAATTAAACAGAAATAAAACTATGTTTATCGCAATTTTAACATATAAGAAACCGTTGAGCGAGGTTGACCGCTTTCTTCAGGCGCATCGCGAATACCTTGCCAAGCATTATGCCGTTGGAGATTTCATCGCCTCAGGTCCGCAGACACCTCGTGTGGGTGGAGTGATTATGATTAAGGCCGACAACCGCGCAATGGTGGATGCCATCATTGCAAAAGACCCGTTCAACATCAACCGCATCGCTGAATATCAGATTGTGGAGTTTACTCCGACAATGTTCTGCGATGATGCTCTCAAAAATATCTTCTGATTATGCCCTACATATCAATTGAGAGCGGACGGTTGACCGCAGAACAGAAGAAACAGTTGATTGAACGCCTGACAGCAACCGCCTCCGAGATCACCCATATTCCGGAACATTTCTTCACTGTCACCATTAAGGAACTGCCTGATGAGAACTTCGGTATTGGCGGCAAGACAATCGACGAGATTAAACGCAACTACAAACCATGAAGAGGTAATCGGTTTTTTGGGGAGTGCGTTTGCTGTTTTACCACTTGTCATAACCTTTCTTCGACATTGCGGCGGTTTGCGATGAGTCTCGATGTCTTCGCTACCGCGCACCTGGCTAAAGCCAGACTCGCGCTCCGAGTTCATCCGCTAATTTCATTTCCTCGGATATCTCCTTGGAGGAGAGTTTGATGTATCGCTTCCGCATAAGCAAAGGAGTGGCTTCTGTTGTTTGTGGGGAAGAAGTTTTGCATTTGGTCCGGTCTGTTATGAGGGGGAAGGGGTGCGGCGGAGGATGGGCCGGGACAAACTTATGGGTTGTAATCGGTGTTATATTTTTGCGTTTATCAGCGAGTGATTGAAGTTAGGTTGCAGTTTATTATGCAACCTAAATTGAGATTCTGCAACTGTATTGAGATTGTGACCATATAGAGATTGTGCAACCGTTTATTTTGTGGAGGAATGAGCCGGAAGGGTAATAGGATTACGCGGTGGAGTGCGGGAGGGCTGCTCGTAGCGATAGGGATAGTGTTTGGCGATATCGGAACGTCGCCGCTCTATGTCATGAAGGCTATTCTGAACGTCAGCCCGGAGTTCGACCGGGATTATATTCTCGGAGCGGTTTCCTGTGTGATATGGACCCTCACGCTTCAGACTACAATCAAATATGTGACGGTAGCTCTCCGCGCGGACAATAACGGCGAAGGGGGCATTATGGCTCTTTTTTCATTGGTAAAAAAGTCGGGTAAAAGCGGATGGCCATTTGTTGTGGCCGCGATAGGAGCAAGCGCGATGCTTGCAGACGGAATAATAACCCCGGCGGTGACTGTAACGTCGGCTGTGGAGGGTTTACGTTCAATATATGCCGCTACTCCGGTTGTGCCGATAGTTATAGTGATAATAACTCTGGTATTTTTTGTGCAGCGTTCCGGGTCTTCCAAGATAGGCAGATTTTTTGGTCCGGTAATGCTCGTGTGGTTTCTTATGCTTGGCATACTCGGATTGATTAACGTGTGGAGTGACCTATCCATATTCAAGGCATTCAATCCCTATTACGCAGTCAAGCTGATTATTTCCAGTCCTGAATGGATGTTCATACTCGGAGCGGTGTTCCTCTGTACCACGGGCGCTGAGGCATTGTATGCCGATCTGGGGCATTGCGGCCGTTACAATATTACTTTCAGCTGGTTTTTTGTCAAAGTGATGCTGATTCTCAATTATCTCGGGCAGGGGGCCTGGATCCTGTCACATGCCGGTTCTGTGGACGGACGTGTGAATCCGTTTTACGGAATGATGCCGTCGGGCTTTCTGGGCGTGGGCATAGTCATAGCCACGGTTGCCGCCATAATTGCGAGTCAGGCGCTGATAAGCGGTGTATTTTCCCTGATAGGGGAGGCTGTGAATCTCGATATCTGGCCGAGGATGAAGATTAATCATACGGGCAATGTCAAAGGGCAGTTGTATGTGCCGGGTATAAATCTGTTTTTGTATGTGGGATGCATCGGCACGGTGCTGTTGTTCCGGTCTTCGGGCCGTATGGAAGCCGCCTATGGTCTTGCAATAACCCTGACTATGCTTTCCACGACAATTCTTCTATGGCGTTATATGAGGAATCTTGGAATGCCGGCATGGCTCACGTCCTCATTTTTCATAGTTTTTTGCTTTCTCGAGGGGGCTTTCTTCGTTGCCAACCTTTTCAAGTTCGTACACGGCGGCTGGTTTACGGTCCTGATAGCCTTCGGACTGTTCTGCATAATGTTTGTCTGGAACAAAGGACGCTCATTCCATCGCAGCCATCTGGATTATAAATATTTCCCGGATTACATTGATATAATTACCGCCATAAAAAATGATGCGGAGATACCCCGTTATGCCTCGAATGTGGTTTACATCAGCTTTTCTCCGACAAGGAATATGGTAGAAAGCAAACTACTCTACTCGATAATAAACAAACAGCCTAAAAGAGCGGATCATTACTGGATTATCCGCATAGAGCGTACCGACATGCCCTATACACTTGATTATTCCGTTGACACGATGGTGAAGGATTCTATTTTTCTGGTGACAGTAAGATTCGGCTTCAAGGTGCAGCCCCGGATCAACGTATTTCTGAGACAGATTGTAGAAGACCTCGTGGCGTCCGGAGATCTGTCGCTGACAAGCATGTATCCCTCTATGAAACGATACAGAATAGCTGGTGACTTCCGGTTTGTGCTGATTCATAGGATTTTCTCTCCCGTGAGCATTTGCAATTCTTATGAACGCAAGGTTTTGACTGCGTTTGAGAAACTGCGGCATATATCCGAATCGGTAGAAAACGCTTTGGGCTTGGATACAAGCGTGGTCACGGTGGAAACAGTTCCACTGGTTATCAGAAACGGCCCGGAAATAAGAATCAAGAGAAATGAAATTTCGTCATAGCCGCGGGATGACCCCCACAAATGAGTGTTTGCTCTCAATAGTTGTGGCGTCGGCGCGAGTAGTCTTTGTTTTTGGAAGAATTGAACTGGAATACGCAGCCGAGTACGAGGAAGAGCAGCGCAATCCCTCCAATCCACCATGTTGCCGCAACGCCGGTAGTGAAACAGGAAATAATTAAAAGCACCGAGCCTATGATATAGGAGATAATGTATAAAGTTTTCATAATTCGGAGGTTTTGTTTATATTTATAACAAATAATTCCTCCGATGGATTGATGTCAAAGTGTTAAACTCTTAGATATCAAATATCAAATATCAGATATCGGATATCAGATAGCGGGTAGAGGTCGGTGGGGGGGAAGAGGTCAGAGTTGGGCGGCTTTGAGCTTCTCGGCGTTTTCGGCCACGATGAGGCTGTCAATGCATCCCTGGATGTCGCCGTCCATGAAGGCGGCGAGGTTATAGATGGTGTAATTTATGCGGTGGTCGGTGAAGCGGCCCTGCGGGAAGTTATAGGTGCGGATTTTGGCCGAGCGGTCGCCTGTGCTCACCATCGTTTTGCGCCGCGCCGCTATGTCATCGAGATACTTCTGGTGTTCCTTGTCATAAATAAACGAACGAAGACGGGTAAGCGCCCTTTCTTTGTTCTTCGGTTGGTCGCGTGTTTCGGTACATTCAATGAGAATTTCCTCTACGACACCGGTATTCGGGTTTTTCCAGTTGTAGCGTAGGCGTACACCGGATTCCACCTTATTTACGTTCTGACCGCCGGCGCCGCCACTTCGGAAAGTGTCCCATTTGATTTCTCCTTCATTGATCACTACATCGAATTCTTCGGCTTCGGGCAGTACGGCTACGGATGCAGCCGATGTATGTACACGTCCCTGAGTTTCGGTGGCAGGCACACGCTGCACGCGATGTACTCCCGACTCATATTTCAGCGTACCGTATACATTATCTCCTGTCACAGAACAGATGATTTCTTTGAAACCGCCGGCTGCGCCCTCATTGGCGCTGGATATATCCAGTTTCCAGCCTTTTGTTTCGCAGTACTTGGTGTACATGCGGAAAAGGTCTCCGGCAAAAATAGCTGCTTCGTCACCGCCTGCACCACCGCGGATTTCAAGAATAGCATTGCGGCTGTCCTGCGGGTCGGCAGGGACAAGCAGCAGTTTGATCTGCTCTTCCAGTTCAGGTTGGCGCGTCTGGCAGGCGTCGAGTTCTTCGCGAGCCATTTCGCGCATTTCGGCGTCGGTTTCGTTGGCGATGATTTCTTTGGCTTCCTCAATGCCGCTTAATACCTGCATGTATTCTTTGCGGGCATTCATCAGGTCACCCAGCTCTTTGTATTCTTTGGTGAGTTTGACGTAGCGCTTCTGGTCGGCAATCACTGCCGGGTCGGTTATCAGCGTGGATACTTCTTCGAAGCGGGCAACGAGTCCTTCCAGCTTTTCTAATATGGTGTTGTTATCTGCCATAATCTATTTGTACACTCTTCTCTTAAAACGATATTGTTTTCAGCAATTAGTTCCATGGAGCATGTTTACGATTCTGCCATATCGTGTCAACGGTGATATATTCTATACACGACCAGCCTATTATGCTTATTGAGCGTATAATGATGCGGTCAATCCTTGTTTCAGGTTCCTGAAAAAGTCCTATCAGTTCACTGATAAGGTCGATGATAACGAATAAAATGGCGATTGCACCTATCTGAACCACACTTTTAGGAACTTTGATGTAAGTACTATCGTTTTCTGTGCTCATTCTTAATTAGTATCTGAATTCTCCAAACTCGCTCTTGATAATCAATTCCTTCTTGTCACTCTCTTCGATACGTCCTACAATCTGTGCATCAATATTGAAACTCTTGCTGATAGCAATCACTTCTTCCGCATGTTCGGGAGAGAGGTACACTTCAAGGCGGTGTCCCATATTGAATACCTTGTACATTTCGCTCCAGTCCGTATCACTTTGTTCTTTGATAGTCTTGAACAACGGAGGAACCGGGAAAAGGTTATCTTTGATGACGCGGCAGTTGTCACCTACAAAATGCAGAACTTTGGTCTGTGCGCCGCCGGAGCAGTGCACCATGCCATGAATTTCGGGACGGAGGGCATCGAGCAGCTTTTTCACTACCGGCGCATACGTGCGGGTAGGAGAGAGCACCAGCTTGCCGGCATCCAAAGGACTGCCTTCGACGCTGTCAGTAAGTTTCAGTTTTCCGCTGTATACCAACTCGTCGGGTACGGCTTTGTCATAGCTTTCAGGATATTTCTCGGCGAGGTATTTGGAGAAAACATCGTGGCGGGCGCTGGTAAGTCCGTTGCTACCCATACCACCGTTATATTCTTTCTCATAAGTGGCTTGCCCGCAGGAGGACAGGCCTACAATCACATCACCCGGACGGATATTGGCATTGTTGATGACATCCGAGCGCTTCATGCGGCAAGTTACCGTAGAGTCTACGATAATGGTGCGTACCAAGTCGCCGACATCGGCCGTTTCGCCGCCGGTGGCATATACGCCTACACCCATTTCGCGAAGTTCGGCCAGCAGTTCATCCGTTCCGTTGATAATGGCGGAGATTACTTCTCCCGGAATGAGCAACTTATTGCGTCCGATAGTGCTTGATACCAAGATGTTGTCTACTGCACCACGCAAAGCAGGTCGTCGATGTTCATAATCAGTGCATCTTGTGCAATGCCTTTCCAAACGGAGAGGTCACCTGTTTCCTTCCAGTACATGTAGGCCAGGCTGGATTTTGTTCCTGCGCCGTCGGCATGCATGATATTACAGTACTCGGGATCGCCGCCCAGAATGTCGGGAATGATTTTGCAGAAAGCCTGCGGGAAAATACCTTTGTCGATGTTTTTGATGGCGTTGTGTACATCTTCTTTTGATGCACTGACGCCTCTCATCATATATCGTTGGTTGCTCATGAGATAATAAGTTAGTTCAATTGTGTGCAAAAGTAGTGATTATTTCGCTTATAGCCTTAGCTTTGCATAAAAAATATCCCCTCATCCGGTGTCGTACTTGCAAGTCTGTGCAGGCATGACACCGGATGAGGGGATATTTGATATTCAATCCGTTTCTTTAGAACTCCACCTTAGGTGCTTGTTCGCTGCCTTCGGCGGCTTCAAAGTAGGCGCGTTTCTCAAAGCCGAAAATACCGGCAAGAATGTTCTTGGGGAAACGGCGGATTGCCGTATTAAAGTTCTTTGCAGCATTGTTGAAATTGGTGCGTGCTACGTTGATGCGGTTCTCTGTCCCTTCCAGTTGGGCTTGCAATTCCAGAAAATTCTGATTGGCTTTCAAGTCGGGATAGTTCTCGGTAATGGCAAGCAGTTTGCCAAGGGCGGAAGTAACCGCGCCCTGTGCTTTTTGGTATTCAGCCAGTTTTTCCGGTGTCAGGTCGTTGGCGTCTATGGTCATTTGAGTGGCTTTGCTGCGGGCTTCCACCACACCTTCCAACGTTTCCTTTTCGTGAGAAGCATATCCTTTGACTGTATTTACGAGGTTCGGAATCAGGTCGGCGCGGCGTTGATATTGTGTTTCGACGTTAGACCATTGTCCGCTGACATTTTCGTCCATAGTGACGAGCCCGTTGTAGCCGGTAACACCCCAAATGGCAAGAAGGGCTATAACAACAATGATGATAATGGTTGATTTTTTCATACTTCTTCTTTTTTTATAGCCTTCCTGTCTCCTTGAAGAGGCAAGCAGGCGTTTCATTAAACAATATTCTTACCGTCCGATTGCTCGGAAACATTTACCTTACCAGAGGAGAAACTATTAAAAACGTCTGTACAAAGCTTGAAGGTGGGTGAAAATTACGCCCACTTTTGAGTTTTGAAAAACGGGCTTTGGTCACTTTTATTTGGGCTTTTTGGAAAATGAGGGGAAT
>OHIN01001479.1_pt1 | contig 12142 bp, 10 predicted proteins | sample 1568261 | NCBI WGS metagenome assembly OHIN01 (sample SAMEA3879578, study PRJEB24766) | human gut metagenome | biome: human-associated habitat; feature: feces | place: USA | collected 1985/1987
GTAATTTTTTAACCTTAATTATTATTATTATGAAAACTTTAAAATTTTCAAGTTTGGTTTTAGCTCTGATTGGAACATTATTTTGCTTTATTTTGATTTCTTGTTCGGATGATGACAAAATTAAACAATCTGACAACGAAAATTATGTGCAATTTTTTGAAGAATTCAATTCAAGCGTTCCTTCTATGCTTTCAGATAATCAAATTATCAAAGGGAATAGGACTCGTTCACATGATAATTGGGGACATAGGGGACGTACTTCGAAAGATAGTATTATAATAATTGATGCAGAGATTCCTGTAGGAATGCCAGATATTGATTGGAGCAATATTAATACTTGTTTAGATTTGTTGGAATTGGTAAATACATATAATGCTTCATTGAATATCCATGTGCCAGAGGATTATGAAGTTGATGAAGGTGAAGGAGGAGATGGAAATACAACCACTAATACTGCTTATTCAACATATACATTCGGAATGTCTAATAGTGACGCGCTTTCATCATTAAGTGTCCTTATATTGCAAAGCAGGGCGTATTTAAGAACTAAGAATATGACTGATGCAGATATTGATGCGATGATTTCTGAAAATAATGTTGATGAAGGTGCTATAGTTGAATTGGCATTTTCTATGGCAGAGCAAGAAAAATATGAGTATGATAATAGAGAATCATTTTTTGCCCAATTAAATATATCAGATTTCTTCTGTTTGAAAGCAAATGCTGGTATAGACTGGAGAAATGTTGGGAATTGTGCTTTACAGGTGCTTGGGGCACACGCTTTGTATGACCTGTATTCTATTCCTGTAGCAAGATGGACAATGTCTTTAGTGAAACAAGCATTTACAGTAATTGCAAAAAAATATATCGGAGCCGTAGGTGCCGTAATATCTGTTATTGAATTTTCTGTATGTGTATTAAAGAAAGGTTAAATGAATTTATATGATTCTGGTAAATTTAAATAATCTCATAGATTTAGGGAATCCTACGCTTGTCCCGTTTTGGTATGTATTGTTTGCATTGGGATCACTTTCCCTTTTGGTAATTGGGGTAAGTCGTATAATCGTAGGCAAAAGAACAAATCGATTATCTGTAATACGAATTGGTATTGCGGAAATATTTCTGTTCGTAATGTTGATGTTCATATTATACGGGTTGTATTTTTTGAAATGGGATAAATTCTTAGGAAATCCATCAATCTTTATTTGGGGAATGGCGGTCACTATAGGGCTTGTAGGTGTTCTTGTCCGTTATGGCAAGAATCTATATGTCGCGATACACGGTCATAGCAAGAAGGTAAAGAGAAAATGTGCAGTAGTGTTTAGCTATTGGGCAATAATAGCTATTCCCGTATTTATATGGGGTGGGCCACTCGATGCCTGGAAAGAGCTCTTCGATGTATTTTAAAACAAATAAACCGCGGATTTTGAATTTTCAAATTCCGCGGTTTATTCAGTGTCCAGGATGAGACTCGAACTCACACGGCCAAAACGGCCACTACCCCCTCAAAGTAGCGCGTCTACCAATTCCGCCACCTAGACATTAGGTTTGTATCAGATTGATGAGTGAATCATCAATTGGAGCGAAAAACGGGACTCGAACCCGCGACCCCGACCTTGGCAAGGTCGTGCTCTACCAACTGAGCTATTTTCGCATTTGTTGGCTCGGGGTTCGTTGTTTTCCCGAATTGCGTTGCAAAGTTACAACCTTTTTTTGAACCATGCAAATTTTGCAATGAAAATTTTTGAAAAATTTTCATTTATTTTTTCCAGATCCATGCTTCGGAAAAGGCATTGTTGAACGCTACAGAGTTTAACTCTCTGAGTAATTCTGCCTTATCGTTTCCGGCTTTTGCCGATACGCGATAAAGCGTTTTTGATGGAGCGATGCTCAATTTATATGTCGATTGATTGGCCTTGATAAAATTCTCGGCTTCTTTCTCAGTTTTAAAAGTTGCCACTATCAGAAAATATTCCGGTTCATCTACGGCTGTAGAATTTTCGAGTGGAGTATTCGAGGGAGCGGAAGAGATATTCTCAAGTACATCCGCTTCTTTCGGTACACTATTTTCAGCTTTGATTTCTGAAGTCTTCTTTACACTGCCATCCCTGACAATAGTTTCGGCTGCATTTACAATTTTCCCGACAGGCACTACGGAGGCACGATCTTCTTGTCGGTCTCCAGTGTAGGGAATAAATATGGAAAGAGCGACAACAGCCAAAAGTAAGAGAGAGGCCGCTACCTTTACAAATGTCCGGTTTACCCTGATATTGTAATAACGGGAATCGTCATTTCTGCGAACAGATTTTTCAATATTGGCCGAAGCCTCGGCATCATTATTTGTGGGTTGCTCTCCCGGTGATTTTGTACGCACGGGATGAACCCGAGTTCTCGACTTGAAGCTTCGGCATTTTTGAATGGGTGGAAAACCAGTCGTTCACCATCTACATTTATCGTGCCTATCCTGCCGACCGCTATCTCTCCATCGGAGTTCAATGTCTCCCGCAGGGCATGAATATCACGGGTGAGAAGTTCTCGTGCATCGTGGAATGAAAGACGGTATTTTCTTGAATAGGAATTGACAAGCAGGCCGTCGTCCTGATTCACTTCGCGGTTGAAGCGTATTTCCGACATCATCGGAAACCATGTGTCGCTATCGCTATCGTAACGGGCTGCTGTGCGTGTCTTGATGAACGCGCCAAATCCGGGCACGATTACACAATCATGCCTTAAAAGCAGATACTCGATATGTAAGCTGATGATTTCCAATTTATTGTTTTGGTCTGCGCTCAAATGCATGCATGAAAACACAGGGAGAGGTTGCGTTGCATCCTTTTGCAAAGATACAAAAAATCGAGATGAAAAACAGAGTGTGAAATCAGTTTTTTATGACCGATGCTGGAAAATAGTTCTCAACCAGATGAGGGTCAGCTCCGTATTCCAATGCAATTTTTTTGTCGATTTCAGCCTGTTCGTTTTCATAGTTTTTTTTATGAATAACACCTCGGAGAAGGTATAGGTTGCCGTTTCTCGGATATCGTTTCAATGCCACAAGCAAATCCTCTTTGGCCTCGCGCAATTTATCATCTTCGATGAGCACCATTATCAGATAGAACCATGTGTCATCGTCTTTCTCCCGCTCGAGCGACTTGCGAAGGTATTCTATAGCCTTTGCAGAATTTCCGCGAGCGGCTTCGATTTTTCCGAGACCTTTGAAAGCTCCGGCATCATCCGGGTGGACCTTCTTGAGTCTCATAAAATCGCGTTCGGCCTCATCATATTTCCCCAAACCTATTAGCAAAGTGCCTCTCATACGCACCGGCCAAGCGAGAGTGGAATCTTTTTCGATAGCTTTATCGATATCCGACATAGCTTTTGATGTCTCGCCCATTTCAAGATATGTATAGGCGCGTCCGCAAAGCACTTTTGGAGATTCCGGGCGAGAGGCCAGCGCTATGTCGAATGCCTGTAACGCACCGTCGTAGTCTCCCAGACGCGTGCGAATATCTCCGAGGTTCGACCATAGGTGAAAATTCAGTTTATTGGCAGGCTTCAACTGCAAAGCGGCCACTGTTGCCCGTTCTGCGTCTGCCCAGCGTTCGCGTTTAATATAGTTGTCGGCTGAATCGACATATTCCATATAGGTCTGTGCATTTGCCCCGAACGACATGCACGCGGCAAACACTCCGGCCATTATCAGCCCGAGTCTATTCTTTCCCTTCATTCTTATAGAAACGGTCTTTTCCGCCATCGAGGAACTTCAGATAACCGGGCACGTCCTCTTTATAAACGAATGCCGGAGCAAGCGGGCGCGCTTCTTTGTCGACAATCACATGATACGGCTGTGCATTGGCGCCGAATTTGGTGCGCTGCAGATAACTCCATTTGTCGCCATAGGTGCGGAGAGTCCGTTCTTTGCCATCTTTCTCTTTTACCGTTATAGGTTGGGGAAGGGGCGTCTTGTCATCGACCATGAGAGTGACGAGCACAAAATCATTGTCGATTTTCGCCTTTACCGCAGGATCCGTCCAAACAGCCGCCTCCATCTTGCGGCAGTTCACGCAGCCGTAGCCCGAGAAATCGAGTAGAACCGGTTTGTCAAGCTTATTGCCGAGATTCATTCCCTCTTCGAAATCATCCACCTGGGCATGGACTCCTCCGTCGTAAAGATTGAAATCCTGAGTCGAAGCGGGCGGCGCGAACGCGCTGATGCTTTTGAGGGGAGCCCCCCACAATCCCGGAAGCATATAGACGGCAAACGCCAGAGAGATGCAGGCGAGCATAAAACGGGTTACACCGATGCGCTCCACTTTCGAATCATGCGGGAAAGTGATTTTGCCAAGAAGATAGACTCCAAGCAGAGCGAAAATCACAATCCAGAGAGAGATGAACACCTCGCGGTCGAGAATACGCCAGCCATAGGCAAGATCGGCAACGGAGAGGAATTTGAGGGCGAGGGCAAGCTCCAGAAATCCGAGCACGACTTTTACCGTGTTCATCCAGCCGCCGCTCTTCGGAACTGATTTGAGCATAGTCGGGAACATGGCGAAGAGTGTAAACGGAAGGGCAAGAGCGAGCGAGAAACCGGCCATGCCCACAACAGGAGATACGAAATTGGAAGTGGAAGCCGCCTCTACGAGAAGGGTTCCGATGATCGGTCCGGTGCAGGAGAAAGATACCAATGCAAGAGTGAAAGCCATGAAGAATATGCTAAGGTATCCGGTAGTGCTGTCGACTTTGGAATCCATCTTGTTGCTCCATGAAGAGGGGAGCGTAATCTCGAATCCCCCCATGAAGGAGATTGCGAAAATTACAAGAAGAATGAAAAACGCTATGTTGAAACCGGCGCTTGTGGCGAGCTCGTTGAGAGCCGACGCACCGAATATAGCAGTGACGATAATGCCGAGCAGGACATAGATCACGATTATAGATACTCCATAGGTTGCCGCTGCAGCAACTGATTTCCTCTTTGTCTTGTTCTGCTTCAGGAAGAAACTTACGGTCATCGGTATCATGGGCCATACGCATGGCGTCACAAGTGCTATGAGACCTCCGATGAAACCCGCAATGAAGATATACCATAAGCTCCTGCTCTGCTGTTCGGGCGCTTCGCTGAATACTTTCATCTCGGCTTCGACGTTGCGCCACCAGTTGTCGGCTTTCACGCCCGACAGATTTGCCGCGGGCATCATAAACGACTCGGAGGCCTGCAGTGAATCCGTCATGTCGACAAGCGACTGGAGTTCGCTCATTTCTTCAGCCGGAGCGACCGGAGTCAGGTCGGCATCGGCATTTTTTGATGCATCAGCAGATTTGGCATTCGCCGTTACGATTCCTTCACCATTGAAAGTATGGGAATCATAGACCTGATAACAGCCTTTGTCATCGCAAACCTGCCCCTGTATCTCAGCTTTTACAGAGAAATGTTTGTCGGTGGGAATAAGTTTCTGTGTGAATTTCACCGAGCCTTCGTAATAATGCTCATTGACTTCGAAGATGTCGTTATACGCTTTCTTGTAAGCTTTATTGGCGGTAATCGGGCCGTCGGCACGGCATCCCTTCATGTCGAGATGAATCGCAAGGGCGCCGGCACCCCCCTCGGGATTATCAAGTGAATACAGGTGATAACCGCGGTCGATGTCGGCAGTTATCTCTATAGCAGGATTTGCTGTATTGTCACCGATAATTTTATAGGACCAGCCTACATGCTCGGCTGCGGCCGAGACAAGGGCAAACGTTGTCACGACTGATAAAATCAGTAAGTAGCGGTAGTTGATATTCTTCATCACAAAATTTTTGTAAATTTAGTAATAAAATTGTATATTTGCAATCATAGCAAACCTTAAACTAACCTTGTAATACAATTTACCATGAAAATCAAATATCTCCTTTTGGGAGATGAGGCATTTGCGTTAGGAGCCGTCAACGCCGGCTTATCAGGTGCCTATGCCTATCCGGGCACTCCCTCCACCGAGATTATGGAATTCGTCCAGTCGAATGCGACTGCAAAAGAACGGGGCATTCATTCCCATTGGTCTTCGAACGAGAAAACCGCCATGGAAGAGGCACTCGGAATGTCATACTGCGGAAAACGCGCCATTACCTCGATGAAACATGTGGGCCTGAACGTGGCTGCTGATCCGTTTGTAAACTCGGCAATGACAGGCGCCAACGGCGGATTGCTCGTTGTTGCCGCCGATGACCCCTCCATGCATTCATCCCAGAATGAACAGGACTCCAGGTTTTATGCCGATTTCGCAATGATTCCGGCTCTCGAACCTTCCAACCAGCAGGAAGCATACGATATGGCATCCTATGGTTTCGCACTGTCGGAGAAATTCCGCATTCCCGTTCTTGTCAGGTTTGTTACTCGCCTGAGCCATTCCCGCGCAGTGGTGGAAACCGAGGATATGCCTAAAGAGGAAAACGGACTGTCATATCCGGAAAATCCCAAGCAATGGGTTCTTATGCCGGCTATTTCCAAACAGCGCAACCGCCGTCTTATCGCCGATTTCGACAATTTTGCAAAGGAATCGGATGTGTCGCCGTTCAATAGCTATATCGAAGCTCCGCATCATGAGATCGGCATCATAGCGAGTGGTATCGCCTATAATTATCTGATGGAGGTATTCGGCGGAGAACTTCCTTTCCCCACTGTCAAGATAAGTCAATATCCACTCCCGGTCAAACTTATAAGGCGTCTCTACAACTCCTGCGATTCTATCCTCGTTCTCGAGGAGGGACAGCCTTTCATTGAAAAGAAGGTGAGAGGTATTCTCGAACTGGGTAAGCGTGTTTACGGCAAACTTACAGGTGAGGTTGTACGTGACGGTGAATTGACTCCCGATGAGGTGAAACGCACTATTTCGGAAATTGCACCCGGACAGTGCCCCGAAACCAAAGTAGACCGTCAGGCATCGACCACTGTAGTTAACCGGCCGCCGGCACTTTGTCAGGGTTGCGGACACAGAGATGTCTATTCGGCACTTAACGAGGCACTTGAAAGTTATGTCAATCCCAAAGTATTCGGAGACATAGGTTGCTATACACTCGGATTCCTGAAGCCTTTCAATGCAATAGACTCATGCGTTGATATGGGAGCTTCGATCACAATGGCCAAAGGAGCCGCCGATGCAGGTCAGCATCCGTCGGTAGCCATTATCGGAGACTCTACATTCACTCATAGCGGTATGACCGGTCTTCTCGATGCTGTCAACGAGAACACGCCGATGACGGTGATAATCTCCGATAACCTTACCACAGGTATGACCGGAGGTCAGGATTCACAGGGAACCGGCAAACTTGAAGAGATTTGTCTCGGTATCGGAGTGAATCCGGAACATCTGAAAACCATCGACTCGCTTCCGAAAAATCATGACGAGATGGTCGCTCTATTCAAAAAGGAGATTGATTATGAAGGTCTGTCGGTGATCATTTCCAGAAGAGAATGCATTCAGACCGCAAGACGGCATGCGTCGGCCAAGAAATGATGCGCGTGAATTTAATAACTAACCCACATTAGACTTTCCATGAAAAATGACATTATACTGGCGGGCGTAGGCGGTCAGGGCATTCTGACAATCGCCACAATTCTCGGAGCCGCCGCATTGAAAGAGAATTTATATCTTAAGCAGGCCGAAGTTCACGGCATGAGCCAGCGTGGCGGCGATGTTCAGTCGAATCTGCGAATCAGCTCAGAGCCTATCCATTCTGATCTCATACCCCTCGGGGGGGCCGATATGGTGGTTTCTCTCGAACCGATGGAGGCACTGCGTTATGCGCATTATCTTTCGCCCGAAGGATGGATAATCACAAATACCAATCCTTTCGTGAACATGGATAATTATCCGGATGAAGAGAAAGTTATTAAGGAGCTCGAAGCTTCGGGCAATCTTGTTGCTTTCAATATGGATGAAGCTGCCAAAGAACTGTTGTCGCCCAGAAGTTCGAATATGATTCTACTTGGAGCCGCTTCTCCGTTCATTTCTATTGACAAAGAGAAAATAGAGGAAGAGATAGCCCGTTTCTTCAGCCGCAAGGGTGAAAAGATAATCGAGAGCAATATACGTTGTTTCCGCAAAGGAAGAGAGTTTACAGAAAACATTCTAAATAGCTGATACCATGTTTCCACTTGATATTGATAGAATGGAATCGGTTGTGAGAAGATTATCCATTATGGATCTCTCTTCGGCCACAATCCGACAGATTTGCGCACTTGCCGTCTCTCTTGAGAACGAGGCTCAGGAAAGAATGGTACATCTCGAAATCGGCAATCCCGGCCTTGATGCCGAAAATATAGGAGTAGAAGCTGAAATCGGTGCCCTCAGAAGAGGTGTGGCCAACAAATATCCCAATATTTCAGGAATTCCTGAACTGAAAAAAGCCGGGAAAGATTTTCTAAAAGCATTCATCGGTATAGACGTTCCGGAAAAGGGAATCGTGCCGACTGTCGGATCAATGCAGGGCAGCTTCACTCTGATGCTAATTCTGGCGCAACGTCTGAAAGGTAAAGATACAATGCTTTTTATCAATCCCGGTTTCCCGGCACAGAGGAATCAGGCGAAACTTCTGAACATCAAAGAGAAAGCATTCGATATCTATTCTTATAGAGGGAAAAAACTCGAGGAGAAACTCGAAAGCATACTGAAAGAGGGGAATATCACGGGAATTATCTACAGCAATCCCAATAATCCGGCGTGGACGAATCTTACGGAGGAAGAGCTTGAGATAATAGGACGTCTTGCAACCAAATATGACGTCATCGTTCTTGAAGATCTTGCCTATATGGGTATGGACTTCCGCACGGACATCAGCCGGCCGTTTGAGCCGCCATATCTGCCGACTGTGGCGAGATATACAGATAATTATATTTTGATGCTCTCCGGATCCAAGATCTTCAGCTATGCAGGACAGCGTATCGCTGTGGTGTGCATGAGCGAAAAGGTTTATGACCGTAGATATGAGTTCTTTGAGAAATTCTATGAGATGCCCGCTTTCGGCGACGCTTATATTTTCGGTGTGCTCTATTGTTCATCCTCCGGGACATCCCATTCGGCACAGTTTGCCCTTGCTTCAATGATGGAGGCGGCAGTGAAGGGTGAACTCAATTTTGTGGAGCATTGCCACAGTTATGCCGACAAGGCCGAGAAAGCAAAGGAGATTTTCCTGAAAAACGGCTTCCATATAGTTTATGAACTTGACGGGGAACGTCCTATTGCGGACGGCTTTTTCTTCACAATCGGATACAAAGATATGGATACGCTCACACTCTTGCGCGAAATGCTTCGTCATGGAGTGGCTTCAATTCCTTTGTCGAGCACAGGCAGCGAACGCAATGGAGTGAGGATCTGCGTATCGATGATCAAGGATGAGAAAGATTTCGCTCTTCTTGACAAATACCTGCAGCAGTTCAATTCCGAACATTCTTAGAGTATGAATGATTCAATAAAATATGTGAGTGCCGAAGAGGCTGTGAAACTCATCGAAAGCGGTGACCATGTTTATATACAGGGTTCCACTTCATTGCCGGAAACATTGGTAGAGGCTCTTGCCGCGCGTGGAAATGAACTCAGAGGAGTCACGATATATTCGGGATTCGCAGTTGCAAGACGCCGTTCTCCGCTCTGTCGTCCGGAATATAAGGATTCCTTCCTTATAGATTCATTTTTTGTGTCGAATGCTTTCCGCGACTGGATTGCCGAGGGATACGGGACGATGACCCCGAGATTTCTCGGGGAAGTCCCGGATTTGTTCCGTGACGGGACATGCCGCGTTGACGTGGCTATGATTAACTGTTCTTTGCCCAATGAGGATGGCCTCGTGAGTTTCGGAGTATCGGCGGATCTTGCTGTTGGGGCTGTTGAATGCGCTGATAGAGTGATCGCTCAGATCAATCCCCATGTCCCGTTCACTCCCGGCGACGCTACTATCCATCTGTCGCAATTGAGCGCGGCTGTGGAAGTGGACGATCCACTTGTTGAGGTTCCAACAGCCGTGCCGACCGATGCTGAGATAAATATCGGCCGGAGCATTGCGGAGCTGATTCCTGATGGTGCGACGCTACAGATCGGAGTCGGAGGAATCCCCAATGCAGTGATTCGTGCTTTGAAGGACCATCGTCATCTGGGTCTTCATACGGAAGCCATGACCGACGGTGTGCTCCCTCTTCTGGAAAGCGGCGTAATCGATAATTCGATGAAAAAAGTGCTGCCCGGGCTATCGGTGGCCTCGCTGGCTTTGGGTTCCCGCAAATTATATGATTTTCTCGACAAGAATGACAGCGTGGTGTTCAAAGATGTGGCATGGACCAATAATCCCTACACAATCGCACAGAATCCCAAGGTTATGTCGATAAACTCATGTCTCGAGATTGATCTGACCGGTCAGGTTTGTGCCGATTCGATCGGAAAAAAGATCTATTCCGGTGTCGGCGGTCAGCATGACTTCGTGTTCGGTTCGTCCAAAAGCGAAGGAGGGTTATCATTCCTTGCGATGCTTTCCAAAACTTCCAAAGGCGGCAACAAAATCAAGCCCGTACTTACGGAAGGGGCAGGAGTCGTGACGACCCGTTTCCAGACAAATTATGTAGTGACAGAGTATGGAGCGGTGAATCTAAGAGGAAAGAATCTGGCCGAAAGAGCGAAACTGATGATATCGATAGCTGCGCCTGAATTCCGTGAAGAGCTTGATCGAGAGGCTTATGAAAGATTCGGTTACGCATACAGGCGGATCCGATGAAACATAATCTTGTTTAAATTGTTAATTATTTTGAAAAGTCAATGGATTGTCAACCCGACATTCCGGCTAAATTCAAAACTATCGACAATGGAAAACAAGATTCTTGACGCAGTAAAAAATGCACTGCGAGGTCTGGGTGGCTACGGCCGTCCTCAGTTACAGCCTGTTCCGGTGAGGGTCGGAAAATGACCAGCCGGGACAGGCTGATGACTACAGTGCAATACGGTCAGGGTATATACGTTTTGTGTATAGGCCTGAATTTGAAACAGGAGGTTAGAAAAGATGATGAAAGGTCATGATCACAGAATTTCTCTAAAGGAAGAACTTACAGCCCAAAACACGCCGGCCGTAAGGATGATTCGCCGTGCTGTTATAATAGGCTGTATTGTCAATGTCTTTCTTACCGGAATCAAGCTTGGGTTCGGATATTTCGGACACAGTGATGCTCTTTGGGCTGATGGTTTCCATTCACTGGGCGATGCATGTTCAGATCTCGTGATGCTTGTGTTTGTCGGGTTATCGTTCCATAAACCCGGAAGCGATTTCGCTTATGGATATGGTAAGTTCGAGACTCTTGCGTCTATTCTTATTTCCTGCGTTTTGCTTTATTTCTCCATCACGATTTTTGCAAATGGAGTTGATAGGATAATATCTTATACTCAAGGAGAGATTCTTCCGCATCCCGACGGATGGACTATAGTTGCCATAGTGATTGCGATGTTTGCAAAAGAGGGGCTGTTCAGATTTTATAAAAGTGTCGGCAAACGCACGAGGAGTCAGGCGATGCTTTCGAGTGCATGGCACCACAGGGCAGACGCTTTATCTTCCATAGCTACGCTTGTCGGTGTGACTTTAGCTCATTTTGGAGGTGACAGTCTCAGAATTTTCGACCCCTGTGTGTCGCTCCTCATAGCAGTTATGATTTTCGTTGCCGCGGTGCGACTTATTGTCCCTGCATTCCTTGAACTTATGGATGTTTCAGCGCCCGCTTCCGTAAGGCGCGAAGCTCGGGAAACCATTGATTCCACTCACGGTGTGGAATCGATAATAGAGTTGAAGAGCCGTAAGAGCGGCCCATTCTATATATTCGATATAAAAATAGGTGTCCGATCCGGCATTTCTGTAGATGACGGATATAAGATAGCTGAAGATGTCAGAAAGAGACTTATAGAAAGATTCGGCTCTAATATCCTTATCGGTATCTCCACACTACCCGATAATCAAGGCCCCGTTTTAAGGCGCCGTTCCTAAATTTTCACAACGCTTTACAAAAATCAGCAGGCGGCATCCATCATTAAAGCCGCCTGCTGATTTTTTGATATGGAGAGCCACAAATAAGCTTATTTTATTTTATTACTGTCCGCTAAACTTTTGAGGTCAACTGAAAATTAGGGCTGATTCCGTT
>OHIN01001481.1_pt1 | contig 12135 bp, 6 predicted proteins | sample 1568261 | NCBI WGS metagenome assembly OHIN01 (sample SAMEA3879578, study PRJEB24766) | human gut metagenome | biome: human-associated habitat; feature: feces | place: USA | collected 1985/1987
TGTTCGGCTTCCTGCCTGCCCGCCGTGCCGCCCGCCTGAACCCCATCGAGGCGTTGAGGTATGACTAACCTCTCGGGAATGCTTCTGGCTCTCCCTTTGGGAGAGCTGTCACCGAAGGTGACGGAGAGGGCAAGGATGCTCTTCCTTTGTCAGGCAGCTTGCCCTCTCCGTCTCGCATTCGCTCGCCACCTCTCCCAAAGGGAGAGGCGATGGCGTTGATTCTATAAGGAGTTTACCATGAAAAAAAGATTCCTCGCATTCCTGCTGGCCGTCTGCGTGGCGGTTTCCATGCTGGTGCTGCCCGCCTCGGCGGTCGGCTCCAACGCGGCAGTCCAGACGGCGACGGCGCTGGGCGGTCTGACCGCCGAGCAGTCCGCTTCTCTGGGCGCGCCCCTCACCCGTGGGCAGGCGGCCCGTCTTCTGACGGCTTTCTCGGCCTACCGCGACACCGCCGCAGCACAGGGCCGCACCGGCCGTCTGTACAGCGATGTGGACAGCGATTCGCCCTACGCCGTCTACATCCGCACTGCCGTCCAGAACGGCTGGATGACCGGTTACTCCGATGGCAGCTTCCGCCCGGACAATGCCGTTACGCTGGAGGAGGCCTGCACCATGGCCCTCCGCCTGCTGGGCTACGATGTGGCGAGCCTCGGCGGCACCTTCCCCTCGGCCCAGCTCAATAAGGCGAGCGCACTGGGCCTGCGCAATGACATCAGCGCCCGTCAGGGCGAGGTGCTGACCCTCGAGCAGGGCACCGTGCTTTTCTACAATGCCCTCACGGCCATGAACGGCAGCGGTCAGGTCTACGCCTCCACGCTGGGCTTTGCGGTGAGCAACGGTCAGGTGGACATCTCCTCCGTCCTGCTGGACAACGTCAAAGGCCCCTTCGTGGCCGATGCGGCCACGGCCCTGCCCTTTGCCCCGGCGGCCATCTACCGCAACGACGAAGTCACCACCTCTGCGGCCCTCTCGCCCTATGATGTCTACTATTATAATGAGAGCGCCCGCACCCTGTGGATCTATAATAAGCGTGCCGCAGGCCGTGTGACGGCGGTCGCGCCCTCGGCCAGCGCCCCGACCTCTGTGACTGTGGCCGGGGTCAGCTACACCATCGCCTCGCCCTCCGTGGCCTACCAGCTGTCCTCCCTGTCCGGCGGCGGCGTGGGTCAGGTGGTCACGCTGCTGCTGGGCATGAACGACGCCGCAGTCTCCGTCCTCACCGGAGACGAGGCCGACGCCGTCTTTTACGGCGTGGTGCAGTCCTCATCCCGCACCCTCGTGGAAACCAACAGCGCCGAGGTGCAGCAGGCCGTCTCCATCATGTGCACCGACGGCACGGCCCGTACCGTCAACGTAAACAATAAGCTCAATTTCCCGGCGGGCAAGCTGGTGGAGGTCCGCGTGGACGAGGGCGGCGAGAGCGTTAAGTCCATCTCGCCCCGCCCGGTCAGCGGCACCATCCGCGCCGACGGCACCGCACTGGGCGACACCCCGTTTGCAGACAACGTGCAGATCCTTGATACGACGTCGGAGGGTGTGGCTGGGGCAGTTCGCCCCAGCCGCCTATCGGGGGTAACGCTGAGTGAGAACGACGTCCGCTACTACACCACCAACGCCGCCGGTGAGATCGACCGGGTCATCCTCAACGATGTGACCGGCGACCTGTGGGAGTATGCCGCGCTGGATTCCGTCCGCCGCCTGACGGACGAAGCCGCTAAGAAGATCGACAAGAAGATCAGCGAGAAGGCGCAGGACGCCGCAAAGGAGGCCGCAGGCCTCCCCACGACGACAACGACCACCACCACGGTGAAGAAGACCGACGAGGAGACCTTTCAGGACGTGAAGAACATTCTGGTGCCCAGCACCAGCGATGTGCTCTACGGCCTCATCGACGGCAGCATCGTCAGCTCTACCTGGAACACCCTCACCGGCAAGACGGACCAGCTCTTCAGTTATGTGCTCCGCCGCACCGGCGACAGCGTGGGCGGCACGCTGGGCGATTTCCTCAACTATCTGGGTGAGGGCGCCACCTACGTCTGCTACACCGGCGGCAAGCAGGTGGCCTACAGCACCGCCACCAAGTATCCCATCGTGGCGGGCGGCATCGCCATCGGCCGCTCTGCCGACGGCAAGGCCATCAACCGGATGCTCCAGCTCTCGCCGGTGGTCATCGACAGGCTGGGCGCGGCTTCGGTCATGAGCGGGGACAAGCGGTATGAGACCGCCGACGATATGCAGGTCTATCTGTGGTCGAATGGCCAGTATTTCGCCACCTCGCTGCCCAAGGTCAATACCGAGGACTACAAGCTCATCGGCTGGTACGACAATTTCGGCTGCGCAGGCGGAAAGAAGATCCGCATCCTCGTGGCCGTCAAGACGAACTGAGATCTTCCCTGAAAGAACAAAGCAGCAGCCTCACCGAACGCAGAGTGAGGCTGCTGCTTTTGTGTTTAGCTGTTGGACTGGGGGACAAGATGGATGAGGGCCGCGCCGTCCTGCATATTGACCCGGACGACAGAACAGCTGGAATTGCTGCTGCTCGAGACGTTCAGCTTGGTCTCGGTGCCATCGGAGCCGACGAGATAGAGGTCATAGCCCTTGACCGCGTCGTTGGGGACCCGGACGTCGGCGGTGGTGCCGGTCATCGCGCCGTTCCCGTTGATGCAGGCCACCGTCATGACGCGCTGGCCGTTGTCCAGCGTGCCGGTGCAGACGTGGGTGCCGTAGAAGTTGGAGCTGGCGCTGGTCAGCTTAGTCAGGGCCGCGCTGCCGTTGACCTCGCCGCCCTCGGCGCAGATGGTATAGAAGCTGGTGGAGCCGTCTGCATTTTTGAAGCGGGCGAGGATCTCTGCATTCGAGTGGTCATCATCGCCGCAGGTGCTGGTCTGGTGGCCGAGAACAGCAGCACCCGCCGTGACGGGGGCCGCCGCGAAGCTGGAGACCGCGCTGCCGGTGATGACGCAGGCGGACAGGGTGAGCATGGCGAGGGTTTTCATGGAGGTCTTCATAATGTGATCCTTTCTTTCCCGTGAGGGAACGATAGATTTTTTGCTGCAAGACAGGGAGCGCCCGGCGGGACGCTTCCGGTTGACGCTTCATAGTATACCGGCCATTTCTTAAAAAATGCCCGAAAGAGTGTTTAAGATGTCCTTAATGGCGGTGAGGGTTTTGTGAGGCGCCGTCCTGCATCCCCGTCGATGTCTATAGTATAGTCTGCGGTACATCGCCGGACAACGAGCAAAAAGACCCCATTGTATAAATTTTTTACAGGGGAGCGAGGATGTCAAAAGTTTTGGCAAAAGGGCAGAGTTGTATGAAATGCGTCCGGGACACGGCAGAAAAAGGGCTTTCCCATTTGCCACCAGCCCGGTTTCGTGTTACAATAAAAACCAGAGAAATTGCGGAAAAAGGAGGTGCGGCAATGATACGCATCGCTCTTGTGGAGGACGAGGCAGAGGTGCGGGCGCAGCTGCAAGGCTATGTGCAGCGGCACACCCGGCAGTATGGCACCGAATTTGCTGTGACGGAGTTCGCCGACGGGATGGAGCTGCTGGATGATTACCGCCCGGTGTACGATGTCCTGTTTCTGGACGTGGAGATGAAGCATCTGGACGGGATGGAGACGGCCCGGCGGGTGCGGGAGCTGGACAAGGACGTCATCATCGTCTTCATCACGAATATGGCCCAGTACGCCATCGGCGGGTACGCGGTGGGTGCGCTGGACTATGTGCTCAAACCGGTGCCCTACTTTGCCTTTTCGCAGCAGCTCCGGAAGGTGGAGGAGCAGCTGCGCCGCCGGGTGCGGCACTATCTGGCCCTGCCGGTGGAGGGCGGGCTTCGGCGGCTGGACTCCTCCCTCATCTATTATCTGGAAAGCGAGGGCCACCGCGTCCACTTCTACACCGAGGAGGGGGACTTCGCGGCGGCGGGCACCCTGAAAGCCTTCGAGGAGAAGCTGGCTGAGCGGCCCTTTGCCCGCTGCAACAGCGGCTACCTTGTCAATCTGGCACAGGTGAAGAGCGTGCAGCAGGGGATGGTGCAGGTAGGACCTTATGAATTGCAGCTGAGCCGGCCCCGGCGGAAGGCTTTCCTCGCGGCGCTGGCCGACCACATCGGAGGTGGAGGCGCATGACGGCGCTGCCCAGTATCCCGCGCCTCTACACGGCGCTGGCCGAGTGTCTGGCCGTGGGCATCTACGCCCTGCCGCTGGGCCTCCGCTTCGGCCTGAAAGCCACCCTCGCCGTCAGCGCGGCGTGGGCGCTGGTCCTCTGCGCTTTTTTGCAGGCCACGGGCAGCGTCCCGCTGGCGTGGTGGATCCCCTGCATGGCGGCGGCGGTGGCGATGCAGTATCTCTACCTCTGGCTCACCCGCACCATCTCGCTGCTGGAGGCCGGGTATGTCTGCGCCCGGGCCTTTGTCTTGGCCGAGCTGGCTGCCAGCGCCGAGTGGCAGCTGCACTGTTTCCTCTGGCCCCAGCGCAGCGGGGCCGATGGCCTGTCGCTGGCGCTGCTGGCGGTGGTCTACAGCGGGGTCTTCGGCTGCATCTGGCTGCTGGAGCACAAGCACGCCAGCCCCAAGGGCCGCATCGTCATCAGCGGAAAAGCGGCCCTCGTGGCCGTCGTCATGGCGGCGATGGTCTTCGCGGTGAGCAACCTGCTGTTCTTGGGCGACCGCGAGGTGGACATGAGCGTCTACTATATCCGCACGCTGGTGGACATCTGCGGCGTCCTCATCCTGACCGTCCAGCACGAGCAGCTGCGGGAGGCGGCCCTCCACAGCGAGCTTGCGGCGATGGACGAGGTGCTCCACCGCCAGTATGAGCAGTACAAGCGGAGCAAAGAGGGCATCCGGCTCATCAACAGCCGCTATCACGAGCTGAAGATCCAAATCGCGGACATCCGCGCCGAGCGCGACCGGGCCAAGCAGGACGCCGCGCTGGCCCGGATGGAAAGCGGCATCCGCCGGTATGAGGCCGAGAACAAGACCGGCAATCCGGTGCTGGACACCCTGCTCACCGCAAAGAGCATGGACTGCCAGCAGCGGGGCATCAACATGACCAGCGTGGCCGATGGCAGCAAGCTGGGGTTCCTGACGACCCGGGAGCTGTGCACCCTCGTGGGCGCGCCGCTGGACAACGCCATCGAGTGTGTCACGGCAGAGCCGGATCCCGAAAAGCGGCTGCTGCGGGTGGCCGTCTATGACCAGAGCGGCTGTGTGATGCTCCGCTTCGAGAATTACTGCGCCCAGCCCGTGGAGCTGGGCGCAGACGGCCTGCCCCGCCACAACACCCACGGCGGCTACGACCTGCGGGGCGTGCAGGCGGCAGCGCAGGACCACGACGGCACCATGACCCTTCACTGGGCCGACGGCTGGTTCACGCTGCGGATCCTGCTGCCGATCCCGGAATAAAGAAAAACCTCTCCGGCATTGCGAAGCAATGACGGAGAGGTTTTTTCTGTTTTGCACAATAAAGCCGGGCCTGTGTTTGTGGATAAGCACAATAAAATTTGAAACCAAAATGAAACTTCTGCAAAATATGCCGCAGAAATGACAGGTTGTGAAAATCTTTGTAAATTTTCATTGAATTCCTTTATAATGGATGCCAATGGTCCGGGAGCTGTGCCCGGGAAATATGAATTCAGAATAAGGAGGAAGAATTATGTTGTCCGTCAATATGGATGATGTAATGCAGGTAGTTTCCAACATCCAGAACTACCTGATCGCCTTCGGCGTCGTGGTCGTGGTCGCACTCGTTGCGATGTTTGCGGCCAAGAAGCTGCCGAAAGCCAAGAAGAAGATGGTCCGTGCGCAGTCTGGTGTCGCCATTCTGCTGGCACTGGTCATCGTTGTCAACCTCATCTGCATCGGCCCCATGTCCACCATGCTGGATCTGGTTTCCGGTGAAGGCTCCATCAGCGAGGAGACCTCCGCAGAGGCGACCGAGCTGGTGAACGAGATCACGCAGGAGGGCATCGTTCTGGCGCAGAACGATGACAACATCCTGCCTGTGGCCTCCGGCTCCAAGCTGAACGTCTTTGGCTGGGCCTCCACCAGCCCCTGCTACGGGGGCACCGGCTCCGGCGCACTGAACGACGCCTATCCCGTCACCGACCTGCTCACCGGTCTGCACGATGCGGGCATCGAGACCAACGACGAGCTGAGCAAGTTCTACACCGACTACTGCGCTACCCGTCCCAGCGTCGGCATGGCACAGCAGGACTGGACCCTGCCCGAGCCGAACGTCAGCCTGTACACCGACGAGATGATGGCAAACGCCAAGGAATACTCTGACACTGCCATGGTGGTCATTACCCGCGTCGGCGGCGAGGGCGCAGACCTTCCCACCGATATGGCTGCTGTCGTGGACGGCAGCTGGGTCCGCCGTGTGGCAGACTACCGCGGCTCTCAGCGCGGCGCTGGCTACTACAACGGCTCTTATGACGACAGCCTGAACGAGGGCAACGACTGGGATGCAGGCGACCACTTCCTGCAGCTGTCCAACCGCGAGGAAGAGCTGATCGATCTGGTCACTTCCAACTTCGACAACGTCATCGTCGTCTACAACGGCGCAAACGCATTCGAGATGGGCTGGGTCAAGGATTACCCCCAGATCAAGGGCGTTCTGCTCTGCCCCGGCACCGGCCAGTCCGGCTTTGAGGGCTTTGGCCGCGTGGTCGCCGGTGAGGTCAACCCCTCCGGCCGCACCGCAGATACCTATGTCACCGACCTGACCGCCTCTCCGTGGTGGAACAACTTCGGCGACTTCAAGTACACCAACGCTTCCGAGTTCAACTCCAATGCAAGTATGTTCGACCCCGAGGGCACCACTCCCTCCTTCGTCAACTACGTCGAGGGCATCTACGTCGGCTACAAGTTCTATGAGACGGCTGCCGATGAGGGCCTCATCGACTACGACAAGGAAGTGGTCTATCCCTTCGGCTACGGCCTGAGCTACACCACCTTCACCCAGAAGATGAGCAACATCACCAACGATGGCGCAGACCTGAAGTTCTCCGTCACTGTCACCAACACCGGCTCTGTTGCCGGCAAGGATGTTGTCGAGATCTACAGCGATCCTCCGTATACCAACGGTGGCATCGAGAAGGCCTCCGCAAACCTGCTGGACTTCGCCAAGACCGGCGAGCTGGCTCCCGGCGAGAGCGAGACCATCGACTTCACCATCCCGGTGGAGGAGCTGGCTTCCTACGATTACCAGAACAACGGCTGCTATGTGCTGGAGGCTGGCGACTACGTCATCAGCACCAACGCAGACTCCCACACCGCTCTGGATTCCAAGACCTGCACCTTCGCTTCGGACATCGTCTACAACGAGTCCAACAAGCGCGGGAGCGATGAGGTCGTGGCCACCAACCAGTTCGATTTCGCTGAGGGCGAGATCACCTATCTGTCCCGTGCAGACGGCTTCGCAAACTACGATGAAGCCACTGCCGCTCCTGCCACCTACGAGATGAGCGACGAGGTCAAGGCTGGCTTCGAGAACTGCTTCACCTACACCGAGTCCGGCTACGAGAAGGACGAGGACCCCAACGCAGAGGACATTACCACCGGCGCAAAGAACGGCCTCAAGCTGGCTGACCTGCGCGGCGTGGATTACAACGACTCCAAGTGGGATGACCTGCTGGACGAGATGAGCATCGACGACCTGCAGCAGACCATCGGCTTCGGCGGCTATCAGACCGCAGCGGTGGACAGCGTCGGCAAGGTGCGCACCAACGACTGCGATGGCCCCGCCTCCATCAACAACAACTTCACCGGCGTCGGCTCGGTCGGCTTCCCGGCTGCTACCCTCATCGGCATGACTTGGAGCAAGGATCTGGCCCATGACTTCGGCGACAGCATCGGCAAGATGGCCAACGAGATGAACACCTCCGGCTGGTACGGCCCGGCCATGAACATCCACCGCACCGCATTCTCCGGCCGCAATTTTGAGTATTACTCGGAGGACGGCGTCCTGTCCGGTGCAATGGCCGCAAGTGCCATCGCAGGCGCACAGGAGCACGGCGTCTACGCTTACATGAAGCACTTTGCCCTGAACGATCAGGAGGGCAACCGCAACTGCATGGCGGCCACCTGGTCCAACGAGCAGGCCATCCGTGAGATCTACCTCAAGCCCTTCGAAATGTCGGTCAAGGATGCAGACTGCCACGCAGTCATGTCCTCCTTCAACTACATCGGCAATCGCTGGGCCGGCGGCTGCTCTGAGCTGCTGCAGAACGTCCTGCGCGGCGAGTGGGGCTTCCTCGGCTTCGTCGAGACCGACTACTTCGGCGTCTACGGCTACATGACCGCCGATCAGGCTGTCCGCAACGGCGGCGACCTGATGCTCTGCACCACGGGCAACGATTACAACAACGTGACCGTCCTGACCAACAGCAGCAAGCAGGCCATGCGCACCGCTGCCAAGAACATCCTCTACACCGTGGTCAACAGCCGCGCTTACGATGAGGAGAACCTGAACCCCGGTATGGCAAAGTGGAAGATCGTCCTGATCGGTGCAGACGTCGTCGCCGCACTGCTCATCGTGGGTCTGGAGTACACCGCCATCAAGAACTACAAAAAGCGCAAGGAAGAGGAAGAAGTCTAAGACGTAAGCACTCTCCGTGCAGCACCTGAACAAAACCGATGGCAAAGGCCCGCTGCAGCGAACAGCGGGCCTTTGCCCCGCTCAGGGATAAATGAGGAAAATGCGATGAAGCACACTGACATCATCCGGAAACTGAACCTAGAACAGAAATGTGCCCTGCTCTCGGGCGAGACGGTCTTCACCACCCGTGCCCTGCCCGGCAGGGGCATCCCGTCCATTACCCTGTCGGACGGCCCCAACGGCGTCCGCAAGCAGGCGGGGGCGGCCGACCATCTGGGCCTGAACCCCAGCGTCCCGGCCACCTGCTTCCCGACCTCCTCCGCCACGGCGTGCAGCTGGGACGAGGCCCTCGGCGAGGCCGTGGGCGAGGCACTGGGCGAGGAAGCCGCCGCACAGGAAGTGGCTGTCCTCCTCGGCCCCGGCCTGAACATCCAGCGCAGCCCCCTCTGCGGCCGTGACTTCGAGTATTTTTCGGAGGACCCCATCCTCGCGGGCAAAATGGCCGCTGCCTATGTGCGCGGCATCCAGAAAAACGGCATCTCTGCCTGCCCCAAGCACTTCGCGGTCAACAGTCAGGAGCTGCGCCGGATGGCCTCCGACTCGGTGGTGGACGAGCGCACCCTGCGGGAGCTGTACCTGACCGGCTTCGAGATCGTGGTCAAGGAGGCCCGGCCCAAGACCATCATGACCTCCTACAACCTCATCAACGGCACCTACGCCAACGAGAACGCCCATCTCCTGCAGGACATCCTGCGGAAGGATTGGGGCTTCGATGGGGCGGTCGTCACCGACTGGGGCGGCTCCAACGACCACGCCCTCGGCGTGAAGAACGGCTCCACCCTCGAGATGCCCTGCCCCGGCGGCGACTCCATCCGGGAGCTGATGAAGGCTGTGAAGGACGGCAAAGTTACCGAGGCCGACCTCGACGCCCGCCTCGACGAGCTGCTGGAGCTGGTGCTCTCCACCCATGCGGCAGTGGAGAAAGCCCCCCGCACCTTTGACGCGGCTGCCCACCACGCACTGGCCCGCCGCGCCGCCGCCGAGAGCATCGTCCTGCTCAAGAACGAGGACGGCATCCTGCCCCTGAAGGCGGGCGAAAAGCTGGCCGTCATCGGCGACTTTGCCCAGACGCCCCGCTATCAGGGCGCAGGCTCCAGCGCCGTCAATGCGCTTCAGGTAGATGCTCTGCTGGACTGCATCAAAGCCGGCGACAGCGGCATCTCTTTCGTAGGCTACGCCTCCGGCTTCGACCGTCAGGGAGCCGCAGACCCCAAAAAGCAGGAGGAGGCCGTCTCCCTCGCAAAGCAGGCCGACACCGTCCTGCTCTGCCTCGGCCTCGATGAGCTGCGGGAGAGCGAGGGCCTTGACCGCGCCGATATGGCGCTGGCCGAGAACCAGCAGCAGCTTCTGGACGCAGTGGCCGCCGTCAACCCGAATGTCGTCGTCCTGCTGAGCGCCGGTGCGCCGGTGGAGACCCCGTGGGTGGGCCGGTGCAAGGCACTGGTCTACGGCGCACTGGGCGGACAGGCGGGTGCCGGTGCGGCAGCGGACATCCTCACCGGGAAGCTCTGCCCCTGCGGCAAGCTGTCCCAGACGTGGGCAAAGGCCTACGACGACACCCCCGCCAAGGCAAACTTCGGCGGCGAGGGCCGGAACGTGGAGTACCGCGAGGGCCTGTATGTGGGCTACCGCTACTATCAGACCGCCGGTGTGAAGCCTGCCTTCCCCTTCGGCTACGGCCTGAGCTACACCACCTTTGAATACAGCGGCCTCAAGGCCGACGAAACGGGCGTGACCCTTACCGTCACCAACACCGGCAGCGCCGCCGGTGCCGAGATCGTCCAGCTCTACGTCGCAAAGCCGGATGCGAAGGTCTTCCGCCCCGAGCAGGAGCTGAAGGGCTTTGCAAAGGTCTCTCTCGCCCCCGGCGAGAGCAAGACCGTGGCCATCGCGCTGGACGATAAGGCGTTCCGCTACTGGAACGTCAAGACCAACGCATGGGAGGTCGAGGGAGGCAGCTACCAGCTCCGGGTGGGCGCGTCCAGCGTGGACATCCGCCTGACGGCAGACATCACCGTCAAGGGCACCAATGCCCCCGACCCCTACGCGGGCCTGAGCCTGACCCACTACGTCTCCGGTCAGATCACCTATGTGACCGACGCCGAGTTCGAGGCCCTGCTGGGCCATCCCATCCCGGAGGACGTCGTCCGCATCGACCGGAACATGACGCTGGGCGAGATGGATCATGGCCGCAGCCCGCTGGGCTGGCTGGCCCAGAAGGTGCTGCGCAGCCGTCTCGACGCCAGCTTTGCAAAGGGCAAGCCCGACCTGAACACCGTCTTCCAGTACAATATGCCCCTCCGTGCGCTGGCAAAGATGACCAACGGCATGGTCAGCATGGGGATGGTGGACGGCCTCGTCTGGGAGCTGAAGGGTTTCTGGCTGGTGGGCATCGTCCGGGTCATCTACGAATTTATCAAGAACGCCATCCTGAACGCCCAGCTGAAAAAGCGGCTGCGTCAGGGCTGAGAAGGAGGAACGACCGTGAATTTCTGGAATATCTTTGCCCAAAAGCATCCGGCTGCGGCCAAATGGGTGCGGGAGGGCGGACTGTTCGTTATCGTGTCCAACCTCATCACCGTGTTCAAGTACCTGCTGCTGCAATTTCTGCCCAAAGCGTTTGCCGGTCTGCCGGTGGTGGACTTTGGCTGGCCGGGCATCGACATCACCCTCTTCGGGGAGACCTTCAAGTGGAACATCCTCGGCTACGATGCGGCCCATGGCGGCCTGCCCTACTTCTGCGCCTACATGGTGGCCATGATCATCGGCGAGTGCATCAATTTCCCCATCCAGCGCAGCCTCGTCTTCCGCAGCAGGGGCGATCTGGCAAAACAGATCGGCTGGTACCTGTTGGCCTTCTGTCTCATCACCTGTATCGTCAACTCCATCAACTGCATCTGGGTGGCGGTGGCCGGTCTGCTGGTGCCCGACTTCATCTACAACATCGGCACCACCGTGCTCAACGGCGGCATCTCGATGGTGATCTTCTTCTTCGTGAACAAGATCATCTTCCCCGAGGGCGAGGCCGCAAAATAAGCTGACATCCTCTCTATTTTCATCATTTTCTTCATCCAAACCAACAGGCCGTCCCCTGAAAAGGGGGCGGCCTGTTGGCATATTGAGCGATTTTGGACGCTGGAAAGGACGAATTTTCGGTCATAGGGGAAGAATCTGTCGGAGAGGGTTGCACTTTGCTGCTTTAGTGTGGTAAAATCGTGCCACGCTTTTATAGAGAAAGCAGCAAAGGGGGAAATGTATATGAGTGAGATCTGTATCATCGTCACCATCATCGTCTATCTTGCGGCCATGCTGCTGGTGGGTTTCGCCTACAGCAAGACCAACAACGACAGCGCCGACTTCTACCTCGGCGGGCGGAAGATGGGCCCGCTGGTCACGGCTATGAGCGCCGAGGCCAGCGATATGTCCAGCTGGCTTCTGATGGGTATGCCGGGTCTGGCCTATCTGAGCGG
>OHIN01001485.1_pt1 | contig 12108 bp, 7 predicted proteins | sample 1568261 | NCBI WGS metagenome assembly OHIN01 (sample SAMEA3879578, study PRJEB24766) | human gut metagenome | biome: human-associated habitat; feature: feces | place: USA | collected 1985/1987
TGTCCAAATCGGCAAACGGATTATCCTTGCCAACCTTCACCCCCTGCTTGCGTGCCTTGTTGCAAATCGCCCTGAAATTGCTGAGGTACATGTGGACAGTGTTCTCCGCAACCCCTCGCGCACGCAAATAGTGCATGTAGTCCGTAATGAAAACATAGTCCACATCCTTGAACTTTATCTTCCGCGGACTGCAAAAACGCAACAGAGAACGCAACCCGCTCATATAAGCATCTGCTGTTCCCAGCTTCCCTTCCTCTCTCAAAGAGTCTATATATTGCAAAATGAACTTTTCCACATACTGGTCGTGCCGTTCCTTGTGATGTCTCTGCATCAAACGCTCCAAACCAAACCCCGGCTCCGTCCTCTCCAAAAAAAGAAAAGACTTCACAATCCCCTCCTTCTCCTCCATAATAAGACGATTGATGCTGCCGGGATCTCTACGCTTCAAAATCCCCTCCGGAGAATACACCACCCGTTCCCCATCCACCCGATAGTTGGACCGATGAACCTGCCTGCCCAACGAATATTCCTTCTTCTTGCGACAATACAGCACACGAATCGCAAGAGAGTAAATTTCATCACCACTTGCCTTACAAGGATTTAATATAACATGAATACTCAATTTCTTCTTTTTGTTTCGCAGGTCCATTTACCGATTACACATTCTACTTCTCCGTAAAAGTACACATTTTGAACTTAAACATAGAATTTGTTATAAAAATAATAGATGAAAAATCGACTTATCAACAAACCGCAAATCATATTTGTTTAAATACCAAATCTTTATCCGGCAAATATATAACATCATAAATCAAACCCCGAAAAGACGGATGCTAATTGTCTGCAATAAGTGACATATTAAGTCACTCCGCCTATCAGCGTGTACAGGCACAGCAAATCATCCGGAGTGTAGGCAGGATTATAATCACGTAAAATCTCTATGAGCACAGACGTCTTAAACGGTTTCAACACAAATTTAGACGTCAACCGTCCGAACAAAGGTTCTTTGTGGTCCTCAAAAATGTGCTTCATCAAAGAATAGATAGAACCGCAAACAATGAAGTTGATTTTCGCCAAAGGTGAATACCGATCCCACATAATTACCTTTGTTTTATCATTTTTTCCACTCTCTTATCCGATTTATTGAAATTATGCCGCAGAACAGGAATTAACAATGCAGCAAATATTTAGGGCATATCATGTGACAAAAACGAAAAACCTTGCGACAGATAGGGAAAATATCAACCTAATTATTTATCTTTGTTAGCTTAAAAAAGTTAGCATACCAAAAACAATAAGACAATGAAAGATTTCTTGAAATTTACGCTCGCCACCGTAACGGGAATTATCGTATCGAGCGTCGTTCTGTTTTTCATCAGTATTCTCGTAGTTTTCAGTATGGTATCCTCCTCGGAGTCGGAAACGCAAGTGCGCAAGAACTCCGTTATGATGCTGGACCTGAACGGCACACTGGCCGAACGCAGTCAGGAAAACCCGTTGGACATCCTCATGAAAGACGATTATAAGACTTATGGTCTGGATGATGTTCTCTCTTCTATCAGGAAAGCCAAAGAAAACGAAAACATCAAAGGCATTTATATTCAGGCCAATTCTCTGAGCGCAGGCTACGCCTCCCTTGAAGAAATTCGCCACGCACTGAAAGACTTCAAGGAATCGGGCAAATTCATCGTAGCCTACGGCGACTCCTACACACAAAGCCTCTACTACCTGTCCAGCATAGCGGACAAAGTGATGCTGAACCCGCAAGGTATGCTCGAATGGCGGGGATTGGCAGCCACCCCGATGTTCTTCAAAGACCTGCTGGAAAAGATCGGCGTGGAAATGCAAGTATTCAAAGTGGGTACATACAAATCGGCAGTTGAACCATTCATCGCTACCGAAATGAGCCCTGCCAACCGCGAGCAGGTGAACGTCTACCTGTCGTCCGTTTGGGGACAGATTACGGGCGACATTGCCGAATCGCGCAACCTCTCCGTAGAAGCCCTGAACAAAGAGGCCGACCGCATGCTGATGTTCTATCCCGCAGAGGAGAGCGTGAAAAACGGATTGGTAGACACCCTGATCTATAAAAACGATGTACGCGACTACCTGAAAACCCTTGTAGGCATCGACAAGGACGACGACATGCCGGTGCTGGGCATTCAGGACATGGTAAACGTGAAAAAGAACGTACCCAAAGACAAGAGCGGAAACGTGATTGCCGTATATTATGCATACGGTGAAATTGACGGCGGTTCGTCGGCTTCTACCGAAGAGGGCATCAACTCCGAAAAGGTTATCAGAGACCTGCGCAAGTTGAAAGATGATGAAAATGTGAAAGCCGTAGTGCTGCGCGTCAACTCCCCGGGTGGAAGCGCCTACGGTTCCGAACAGATATGGTATGCCGTAGAACAACTGAAGAAAGAGAAACCGGTAATCGTGTCCATGGGCGACTATGCAGCATCCGGCGGCTACTACATTGCCTGCAATGCCGACACCATCGTTGCCGAACCCACCACTCTGACCGGCTCTATCGGCATCTTTGGCATGATGCCCAACGCCAAAGGACTGACAGAGAAACTCGGCCTGAACTTCGACATCGTAAAAACCAACCCTTATGCCGACTTCGGCAACCTCACCCGACCGATGAATGACGGTGAAAAAGGACTGATGCAAATGTACGTCAACAACGGCTACAAACTCTTCCTGACCCGCTGCTCCGACGGACGCGGCATCAGCATGGAAGAGCTTGACAAAATTGCACAAGGCCGGGTATGGACAGGGAGTACCGCCAAAGAACTGGGCTTGGTGGACGAACTGGGCGGTCTGGACAAGGCTCTGGAAATCGCCGTTGCCAAAGCTGGCGTGGATACCTATACCGTAATGAACTATCCCAAAAAAGAGGGCTTCTTGGAGAGCCTGATGAATACGAATCCCGGAAATTACATCAAGGCTCGCATGCTGAACGGAAAAATAAGCGATGTATATCGTCAGTTCGGCATCATCGAAAACTTCGACAAGATAGACCGTATACAGGCACGTGTGCCGTTTGAACTGAACATACAATAATTCTAAATGAGAGATGCATCCGTAAAAATACATCATTGGCTATATCCCCTCTCCTGGCTCTACGGGATAGGGGTGTGCTTGCGAAACAAACTCTTTGACTGGGGCTGGCTCCGGTCGAAGAGTTTTGACATTCCTGTGATATGTGTGGGCAACCTTGCCGTAGGCGGAACAGGAAAGACACCGCATACGGAGTATCTGATAAGATTATTGCAGAACGAAGGCATAAACGTGGCTGCATTGAGCCGCGGCTACAAACGGAAAAGCAAGGGCTACATACTGGCAACCGCCGAAAGCAGCGCAGGGAAGATCGGTGACGAACCGTATCAGATAAAAAGCAAATTCCCGGACATACGGGTAGCAGTGGATGAAGACCGCTGTCATGGCATCGAACAATTGCTGAAACTGAAGAACCCCGCTGTGGATGCTGTGCTACTGGATGATGCCTTCCAACACCGTCGTGTGAAAGCAGGTCTGAACATTCTGCTGACAGACTTCCACCGACTGCTATGCGATGATGTCCTGCTCCCTGCAGGAAGACTTCGCGAACCCGCCGGAGGGAAGAACCGCGCACAAATAGTCATCGTCACGAAGTGTCCGGACAATATCAAGCCGATAGATTTCAATATCATCACCAAACGGCTGCATCTATATCCGTACCAGCAACTGTATTTCTCCAAATTCCGCTACGGATCGTTGATACCGCTATTCCCGGAGATAGGGAAAGGGACTGTTTGTACCGGCAACGAACAAGTGCTTCTCGTTACGGGCATCGCCTCTCCCGCCCCATTGGTGGAAGAAGTGAAATCGCATACTCCAAACGTCAGCCTGCTGGCTTTCGGCGACCACCACGACTTCAGCACGAAAGACCTGCAACTCATCGAAGAACGGTTCTTGCAGCTGGAAAAAGACAAAAGGATGATTATCACAACGGAAAAGGATGCCACCCGGCTGAAAAATCACCCGGCCCTGAGCGAAACACTGAAACCGTATATATACGTGCTTCCTATCAAGATAGAGCTTTTGCAAAATCAACAATATATATTTAACCAAAACATTATTGGCTATGTTAGAACGTATTCAAGAAACCGCAGCTTATCTGAAAGGTAAGATGCACACACATCCTGAGACGGCAATTATCCTCGGAACCGGACTTGGCAGCCTGGCAGGCGAGATCACCGAGAAGTACGAAATAAAATATGAGGATATCCCCAACTTCCCCGTATCTACGGTAGAGGGGCACAGCGGCAAACTGATTTTCGGCAAGCTGGGCTTACCGCGCCTGGGCGGCATTGGCGCCGGCGTAGCAACGGGTATCACATTTTGGCTGCTTTTGGTGATGTTCGCGGTGGTGGTGTCGAAGCTGCAACCGTTCAAGCAGTACGATGTGCTGGGCTTGGTGCGCCCTGTTAAGCAGCTGGTGGCAGAATATCTGCGCATTGGCGTGCCTATGGGCGTGGCCATTTTTATGGAAACGAGCATCTTTGGCGTTGTGGCGCTGTTTATTGCCAAATTTGGCACGGAGGTGATTGCTGCGCATCAGGCGGCACTCAACTTCTCTTCGCTCATTTATATGTTCCCCATGAGCTTCTCGCTGGCGCTGACGATTGTGGTAGGCGTTGAATACGGTGCGAAAAACTATCAGGGAGCGCGCGATTACACGGCACTTGGCTTGGAGATGAGCCTTTTTATCGCTATGCTTTACATGGTGCTGGAGCTGGTGGCGCGCGAGTATATCGCGCTCATTTATACAACGAATCCGCATGTTATTGAACTGGTGAAGGTATTTATTATCTACGCTATTATGTGGCAGGGAGGCGACGCAGTCGCGGCGCCGATTCAGGGTATTTTGCGTGGCTATAAGGACGTTAATGCTACATTTTGGTGCAGCATGCTGGCCTATTGGGCAATTTGCCTGCCGGTGGGCCTGCTTTTGGATTACAAGTTTAATAACGGTGCCTTTGCTTATTGGCAGAGCCTGGATATCGGCGTAATCTGCAGTGCTGTTGTTTTGTCGCTGCGTCTTGTTTTGCTGCAGCGTAGGATAAAGAAGTATGAAGAATGATTGAGGAGCGGCGCAAGCTGCTCCTTATTTTGCATTTGAAATGTAGTTGTATAGTAGAATAATGTACGCGTATGATATTCGTTAGAAAAAATGTCGAAAATTGCATTTTTTCGTAGGAAAAAGTGCAATAAATTACATTTTTCTTGACGAATGCCTAAATTTAAGCTTTTGACTCATAATTAGCATTCTTCCAAATCGTAAGCAGATGCTAAGCGAAAAGTATGGTATAATATACCTAGCATAGTAAGTGCTTAGCAGGAAGATTGCTATTTGCTGATATGAGATATTCAGATAAAAATCCAATATGAGGAAAATAAAAATGAGTAAAATTACTGTAGTTATTTTAACTAAAAACGAAGAAAAAAATATAGCTGCTGTTGTACAGAATGCCAAGAAAGTAGCAGCAGAGGTACTGATTATTGATTCCGGCAGTACGGATAAAACCGTTCAATTAGCAGAGGACAATGGCGCAAGAGTTGTTTATCGTGCTTGGGATAACGATTTTTCAGCGCAGCGCAATTTCGCTCTGCAGCATGTAAAGACCGAGTGGGTACTTTATTTGGATGCAGATGAAAGAATGAATGATGAACTTTGCTGTGCTATAGAAAAAGCAATGGCAACAAAAGCACAAAAGCAGTACAGCATTATGCGTAAAATACATGCCTTTGGTTTTACCTATAAGCATGGCATTTTTAAACCGGATGAGGTGTTGCGCATTTTCCCTGTAAATAAGGTGCATTGGGAAAATAAAGTGCATGAAAGACCGGTATGCGATTTGCCGAAAGAAAAGCTGGCAGGTTATATCGAACATTATACATATGATTCCTGGCAGCAATGGTGGGATAAGGCAGGGCATTATACTACTATTTGGGCAGAGGATAATTTTGCCAAGGGAAAGCGTACTTCTCTTGCAGCATGTTTTGCGCATTCGGCTTATGGCTTTCTGCGGGCTTATATACTGCAGCTTGGTTTTATAGATGGCTGGAGTGGTTTATATTCCAGTCTGCAGCATTTTATTTATACTATGATGAAGTATTTGAAGCTGTATGAACTGCAGAAAGCAAAAAGTAAATAGGCTGATATTTTATTGTGTAAATATAAGTAAAGAAGAAAACGCGAAACGCTAGTTTTTTATACTAACGTTTCGCGTTTGTCAGGTTATCCTTCAGGATCATCGATAATATGTAATCTTCCTAGGTCGGTTAGCAGCATATCTCTGGTATATTTATACTGAGTGGATGCTAAGCTGTTTGCTTCGTCATAATGATTGGATTTGATATCTAAAATACCGCAAATCAGCTCATAGGCTAAATCGTTAGTCCAATATTTATCCTGATTAGATTTAAGTGCTGAATATACTTGAGGATGGCTTTCAATATACTCATCAGAAAAATAAGTAAACAGAGGGATGCGCACTGTTGCAAACCCGCCAAAATTTGGTGAACGTCGTTTATCAGGCATTGTAGCGTGATCTGAGAAGTACACCATAGCTTGTAAATTCAAATGTTTGGCAGCATATTCCTGAATCTGTTGCAGAACATAGTCGGTATAGGCAATGGAATCAATATAGTTGGGAATAAGGTCGTAGGTATCAGGCTTGCTGAATTTAGCGAATTCCTGTGGATAGCGGTTAATGAAATTAAAATGACTGCCTTTGAGGTGAAAAACAATAAAGTTATTTTCATTAGCGTCAATCTGCTTTAAATAACCCAACAGGCTCTCGTCGTATTGTACTTGATTGAGATGCAGCTTAGTCCATTCAGCAGTATCGGCAGTATTTGCTACCAGCGTTACCGCAGTATCGGCAGCACCGATATGACTTTGATTACTGAACCATGAAATCTTAAAGCCTGCTTTGCGGGCTATATCAACAAAGGAGCAGGATTCATAAAACTTTTTATCATTATATTGGTTAACTTCAGTAAAAGCACGCTCTAAAGAAGGGACGGTTTGTCCGCGGCTGGAATAAGCTTTGGGGAATAACAGGTAATTTTTTTCAAGCTTCTTTGATTTCAGCCACGGCGTGGTATCCTGCGGATAATCACAGAAGGCGCTCATATAGTCACGGGATTCTGATTCACCTATTACCAAAATGAACGTAGCCGGTTTTTTGCAGAACGGTGTGGTTTGTGTTACATCAAGATTAGCTATGCGTTTGGCAAGGTTTGTTTTATATGATTTGGTTTGCTCAAGATAGTCTTTAACATCCAAGACTAATTCAATAAGACCGGTACGGATGAAAACACCTTTTTTAGTATTCCATAAATAATAAGTTAAAAATAGAGTTATGGCAATGATTATTGCCAAATTCGGCAACAGCGGAGCTGTGATTGATGCTTTCGAGGTCAGATTGAAATACAGGAAGCCTGCCAACAGAGCGATGTTAAGTATCGGTGTGCCGATGCGTACGGCTAGCGGCATAGATTTAAAGTATTCGATAACCTCATTAGTATAGGTTTCAAAAATCATAGTTACTGCACCGGTATTTACACAGGTTCCGTAAAGGAGATAATAGGAAGCCTGGAATAATGGCAGTGCCAGCAACAAATATTCCATTATAGAGATAAGAGATAAAGTGATTGTTGGGAAAATGTTCAAGGCTTGTACAAGCAGCTTTAAGGAAATAAGCCAGCCGATAATGTATAAGCCGAATACGGTGTCTAGATGAAAGCCGAAATCCGAGGATATTTTGTGGTAGGTAAGATAATAAAACAACGGATATGCTGTTATCCAGGACACACCTACCAAAAAACTGAGCAGATACTGGGGCGAGAGTAAAGACTCATTTACCAGATACATAGGTAACACAGCTAAAATGGCGCAGGGAATAAATCTGCGCAGCTGCAGGTATTCTGCTTTGTGGCCAAGGCCGTGAGAAAATGTAACATAAAACGCATAAGAAGCGATGTAAAGACAGATGCCTGCTATAATATAAATAGACATATATTCTGTTACTTCCTTTCTGTTTATAAAATCATCTAAAAATTATTATAATATAGTCTGGGCGGCAATGCAAATAAGTTGTGGCTTAGTAATTGCGAAAAAGTTAGCACAATGATGCTGTTTATAGTATAATAAATAAAAAACCATGAGGAGATTCGTTATGGAAACGATAAATATTGCGTTAGCAGCAGATAATAATTATGCGCAGCATGTTGCTGTAGTCATGGAATCTATTTTAGAGAATACTGACGAAATAAATAAAGTGCGTTTTTTCTTGTTGAGTGACGGTATTACTGCTGAAAAAATTACAGGTTTACAACAGACAATTGATGGTAAGAACGCAGAACTGGTCGTTTGTGATTTGTCGGCATACAAGGGCTTTGAAAAGCTGTATACAAGCGGACATATTAGTAAGGCTGCATATTTTAGATTAGATATGGCCAATATATTGCCTGAGAATGTGCAAAAGGTAATTTATCTGGATGTAGATTTGCTGGTTCTGCAGGATATAGCTGTTTTATGGAACATTGATATGCAGGGAAAAGCTATAGCTGCTGTGCCGGATTATGGCATTATGGCTTCCAAGCGATTGATGCAGCAGAAGCATGAGGTTATTGGCTTGCCTTTAGATAAAAAGTACTTTAATTCCGGAGTTGTTATAATGGATTTACAGCAGTGGCGTGCCAATGATTATTCCGGTAAAGTAATTGAGCTTGCTGCAACAGGCAATTTTCCGCACCATGATCAGGATGCTTTGAACAAGCTCTTTATGTATAACTGGAAGGAATTGCCGTTATCCTGGAATGTAATTCCGCCTATTTTTGATTTATTGCCGAAGGTTTTGTTTAATAATAGGTTTAGAGCTTCAGCTATTAAAGCAAGAAACAATATTGCTATTTTACATTACGCGGGACGCTATAAGCCTTGGGAATTTGTCTTAAAGCAGGGCTTTAACGAAAAGTATTACAAATATCTCAAAAATACTGCCTTTGCTGATGTAGATATGCCTCAGCCGGGAAAAAATATGCATGGAAAATCGCTTAGCAGGCAGATGCTCAGAATACATATTGCTGATTTTATCAGTCATTTTTAATGTTGTGAAGGGTGAAATATCACAAATATGAGGTTTTTATCTAAACCCAAAATATTTTTTGTTAGTTTAGCTTTAACATATATCGTCTTAGTCGGAGTGTATTATTTCACTTCTGTTGGTATTCGTCCGACTACGTTGTTTTTTACAAATGCGTCGCTATCTTCCTTGTGCTTTAGCAGTAGCTATAGCTATTTCTATGTGGAAGCATGCCGGATTGAAATTAAATAAATTGCTGCCTCATGCATTAGTTGGTGTATAATGGGTTCTTGTGTATCCTATCTGCTATTGGCTGACTTATCATAGTACGTTAACCTTTATTGATAAGCATTATGATGAATCGTTTGGTGCGTATTTCTTCGCTTGTATTGTGTGCTTGCGCCTGCTTTTAATTAAGTGGTAAGATAGCAGAATAATAGCATTTGGCTTTGGTTTGGCTGATACAATTGCAGCTTTAATACCGTGTCTGCAGTTAGTTTACTTTGCTAACTATCAGTATCCTATTACCGAAGCTGCTTCTATTGCGTTATTGCAGACCAATCCTGAAGAAGCCAAGGAATATTTACTGCTAAATATGGGATATTTTGGAATTATGGCAGCAGTTGTAGTTTTAGCTTTAATGTTGCTGTATTTTGTGCATTTAAACAATTTTTATACTAACAACACAGTAAAACTAAGCAAGAAGTATGTTGCCGCGGCGATGCTTATATGCTTAGCTACTGTTGCTTATGGCAGTAAGATGTTTTTCAATACCGGGGTAATGCAGACATATGTATTTGCTAAAGAGTATTTTGAAGGTGCTAATAGGTTTAAAGCCTATCATGAGCAAAATTTTGCAGATTTGACTGTATCGCCGTCTAAGCCTGCATTCTCCAAACCTTCCACGGTGATTATGGTTATTGGTGAATCAGCTTCTGCATATTATATGAGTGCGTATAGTGATGTGAAAAATGATAATTCGCCTTGGCTGAAATCTATGCGTGGTAATGATAATTTTATCCTGTTCAACCATGCCTATACAAGCAGGTGCCAGACAGTGCCAGCATTAGAGCGTGCTCTGACGGAGAAAAATCAGTATAATAATAAAGAATTCAATCAAAGTGTTACCGTAATTGATATTGCTAAAAAGGCTGGTTATGAAACCTATTGGTTCAGCAACCAAGGCTATATCAGTGATGCAGATACTCCTATTACTATGGTGGCTAAAACTGCGGACCATGCGGAATGGCTGAGCGAGAATAAAAATTTAAGGGGCAAGTATCAATATGATGGCGACTTGCTTAATTGCTTGAAAAAGGTTGATCCGACGAAGAATAACTTTGTTGTTTTGCATTTTATGGGTAGTCATGAGGATTGAATTAACCGTTATCCGCAAAGCTTTGCCAAATTCAGCCAACCCGGTCAATTTGATATGGTTTTGAACTATGATGACAGCATTGCTTATACAGATTATGTTTTGAGTGAAGTTTATAAGTATGCTAATGCAAATTTGAATTTACAGGCTATGCTGTATTTTAGCGATCATGGTGCTGATCCCTATCGTAAGCGTAATCCTGATGCTGCTGGCTTTAAAGCATTGCAGATTCCCATGTTTATTTATGTATCTGATGAATACAAGTAGCTATTCAGTGACAGTGTTGCTGTATTTAAGGAACACAGAAACGCTTACTTTACGAATGATTTGATGTATGAGGCTGTTTGCAATTTGCTGCAGATAAAATCTAATCGTTACAATGAGGATGAAAGCTTATTGAACAGTTCGTATAAGTATAAAAGGGAGGATTTGACGACGGAGTTAGGAAAATGAGATTGGTAGATGATAAAGAGCCTAGAAAGGCTGAATAGAGTATAATGAGTAGGTAACAATAAGTTGATTTGTCAGAAGTGAGCGTTCGCTATGCATCAATCTCAAAGTTTGGCAAAAATATGTCCTTGTAGATTTTAATAAGGCAGATACTGAGATTGAAAGCAACGTACTTTTGGGTGTAAAATATTTTAATAGAAAAAGATGATTTTGTGGGAGTAGAGTGTATGATAAATAATAATAAAACATTGATGCTTGGCTGGCCTGTAAAGCCGCCGCAAAAGTGGTTACAAAGATATCCGGATATTGAAGTAGCGCGTATTTATAGGGAAAACGTTAATTGGTGGGAAAAAAAATTTAAGGATTTGTCTTTTCACATGCCTAAAAGCATGCAAGTATGCGATTGTATTAAGCCAAGCACCTGGTATGGTGATTGGAAAGAGCGAATCAAGGGATTTGACACAGTAATACTTATAGATGAGATACGTGGAAGAGATGTTTTTGAATATATTTTGGAAAAGAATCCTCAGTGTAATTTGAATGTTTTCATCGATTCACCAATAAAAGAAGGCTCAAAAAAAGAACCGTTTTTGTACAAGGATTTGCCGGTAAGATTTTTTACCTGTGACAGAAGAATTGCAGAAAGATATCACATTGAATTTGCGCCGTACTTTTATATTTTTTCACCATACGATTTTGAAGAGTATCTTAATGACAGATGGCTTGAAAATAGCAATGATGTCTTTTTCGTTGGAGAAGAAAAGGGTGATCGTGCGCAAAGAATTGTGCAAATTAAAGAAATCCTTGCTAAGGCAGGACTGACGCATGATATTCACCTGGTACCGCAAAACAGGCGTGGCAAGAAGAAAACTGCCTATATGACGTATAGTGATGTCATTGAACATGTTAAGCAGAGCAAGGCTATCTTGGAGCTTATTTCTGATGGACAGACTGGTATTACTCAAAGGCCTTATGAAGCACTTTTCTTTAAAAAGAAGCTTATTACGACGAGTGCTGAAATCAAAAATTACGATTTCTACTGTGAGCAAAATGTTTTTGTTTTAGGAGAACGAGACGTTGCAGAACTGCCGGAGTTTTTGAATACGCCTTTTAAAGGAATTGACAAGGAGATTGTTGACG